>Ga0310696_10001532_pt1 | contig 33186 bp, 34 predicted proteins | sample AusTroGonzalo_MG_4_FD_203885 | JGI IMG/M metagenome (GOLD analysis project Ga0310696, IMG submission 203885) | Bovine rumen microbial communities from tropical cattle in Woodstock, Queensland, Australia - Gonzalo_02 (v2) (version 2) | ecosystem: Host-associated > Mammals > Digestive system >... | reverse complement strand
GATTCTTGTATGACGATTGCTGTTGCCGATGCTTTAATGAAATGGAAACGTGATGGTGGAGATTTACAAAAACATGCAATTCAATCTATGCGGGAAATTGGTCGCAAATATCCAAATATGGGATACGGTTTTCGGTTTGCGCGTTGGTTGTCTAGTGATGATAACGAACCGTATGATAGTTGGGGCAACGGTGCCGCTATGCGTGTATCCGCGGTCGGTTGGGTTGGAAACAGTATCACAGAAGTAAAACGTCTGTCCTATATGGTGACATCGGTGAGTCACGATCATATAGAAGGTATCAAAGGTGCCGAAGCAACAGCGGTATGCGTTTATCTGGCGCGTATGGGTAAAGATAAAAATGAAATTGCCAAATATATAACTGATAATTATTACGATTGGTGTTTGTCTGTCACTGAACTTCAAGAAAATTATAGTTGGGACGGTTCTTGTCAAGGCAGCGTTCCACAAGCATTACAATGCTTTATAGAATCAACATCGTTTGAAGATGCAATTCGCAATGCAATATCTATTGGTGGTGATAGTGATACCATCGGCGCAATCACTGGATCCGTTGCGGGGGCTTACTATGGCATTCCGAAAGAAATGATAGAAACCGCCCGCAAATACGTCCCAGATGATTTGTTAACAATTATCGACAAGTTTGAAAAAGGTGATTATTGAGATTCTTCATCTAATATATACCTTATCACTTGACTTAGTGCATCAACCTGATCCTTATATTTCGTTCCTGGGAAACCCAATAATTCTTTCTTAAATTCAGGCCACCAATCCAAATTACGTGATTCCGATGGAAACAGTAATCGTCCGCTTTCTATAACAACACTACTGTTTATCAATCTAGATGCTTTATCGCCATGTGGTTTTATAGCTACTGTATTAAAATAAGAACCACCATTGTTATATTCTGCTACCAAGAATTGATTTAATGCGACACCACTTGAAGCTTCTTCGACCAGCAATGTTATTTGTCCCCTGTTACCAAGATTGCTTGCCCATTGATTGTAAATATCTTTAGTTTCTTTGATTAAATCCGGTATTTCCCATTTATCACGATATACCTCTACAAGATGTAATTTTCTATCCCTGGTCATAACAATTACCACACATGCGGAATATGCATTGTCTGTTCCTGTTTTGCTTGCTGTATCCCAACTTAGATATACATTGCACACCTCATTTCTATCGAACGTTACTTTGTCTTCATAATGTAGCCATTCTGGTTTAATTATGCCGCTTTCGACTGCTATTGGATTTTGTTGATATTGAGATTCCCAAACATATGAACCCAAACTTTGTTTTAGTTCAAGAGACTTTTCTAAACCGGTATAATCCGGGTTTAGAACTTGGCCTTTGGCACGAATAAAAGTTTTATTACCTACAACCCATGTTTCGTTTTCAATGGCAATTTGTGGTATTTTTATAACATCCCATTTGTCTGGTTCGTTTTCTAATAAATAACCGGTTAAATCGTTTTCGTGAACCCGTTGCATCATTAATACAATACTGTCGGTTTCTTGATTATCTAAACGACTTAATAGCGTCTTTTTATACCATTCGTTGACTTTATTTAATGCAGTTTCGCTGGTTGTATTTGATGTATTGATTGGGTCATCAATAACAATTAAATTACCACCGCGTCTCGTTATAGTTCCGTCAACTGATGTTGTAAATCGTCCACCATGAGAATGTGTCTTAAAATCTGTAGCCGATGATTGTTCATTTGCAATCTGACTTTTTGGAAATAATGTTTTATACCAATCTGATGTCATTATGCGTTTAGTATCACGTGCAAATTCGTCTGCAAGCTCCGCAGAATAAGAAACACTTATAATTTTCTTTTTCGGGGATTTCGCAAGAGTCCACGCAGTAAAGGCGACATTGATAAGTTGTGATTTTAGGCTTCTTGGTGGCAGATTTATAATAAGCCGTTTTATTTCGCCACGTCTAACCTTTTCTAATTTATCACACAATACGTAAAAGTACCATGCGGGGACAATAAATTGTCCCCCAGTGGTTTCATAAAAAGCACGTTGAAAGAAACTGAAAAAATCTTGCCTTATTAAAGCTGTTGATAGACCGGTATTCATATTTCAACCTCTTTGTTTTCTTGTAAAATTGATTTTCTGTAATTTTCGATTATTTCTGAATCAATTTTACTTTGTTCATTATCATCAAATTGAGTACGTGATAAATCGTTCTCAATCTTATCGGTAAGTTCTAATGCCATTTTAATATCAGCCGACTTCCCATTAAGTGCGTTTTGCAATAATTTTTTCAAAACAGCTAACTTTTTCGTTATTTTCTTTGTGTTTCCACCTTCTTTTATTGTTATTAATTCATTAAGCTCTTTGTTAACAATTGTTGACCAATTTTTTGAATTTTTTGGTCGTCCACCAGAAACTGATTCATGACCTTTTTTGAAACGCGTTTCAATCGGTGGATTACAATATCCTGTCATTTTATTTCTCCTATTTTTGTGGCTTTTTTACCGGTCATTTTTTCAAATCGTTTTATTGTTAAATCGCAATATCTGGGTTCTATTTCTATACCGTAACCAATACGTCCGGCTTGTTCCGCAGCTAATATAGTTGTACCAGAACCCAAAAACGGATCGAATACTATATCGCCACGTTTTGTAACGTCTAAAATAATGTCCTTCGTTAACTGTACTGGTTTGGGTGTAGGATGGCTTTTAAGGGTTTCACGACCCTCCGCACAATGATTAGCACCTGGAAAATCCCAGACATTGGTTCTGTAACGACCGTGTTTTCCAAGTTCTATATTGTTTACATGTGCGATTGCGCCTTTCTTGAACACACAACACATTTCATGTTGTGACCTGTATAAAGACCCCATACCACCAGTTAATTTGTTCCAAATACAGATGTTTTTTAATTCTGTATAAACCTGGGAACCTGCGTTAGTCATCTCTCGGATATGTTTCCAGTCAATCCAGTAATAATGTAAAGCGCCGTCATTAGAATAATCTTTGGCTAATGCCATAACAGACATTAAAAATTGTATAAATTCATCAGGCGACATTTCGCCACAAGCCATTTGAAAGTCATCATGCTTTATACGTCCCATAGAACCAATTTCGCTTATTTTTACATTATATGGGCTATCAGCTATGACAAGTTGCGCTTTATTATCGCCAAATAACGCATTATAAGTGCATCTATAAAGTGAATTACCGCATATAAGGCGGTGATGCCCCAGTTGCCAAATATCTCCAGTCTGGCACACCTTATCTGCATCATTTAGTTCTGGCAATATATCCGATTTTGTATCAATGGTTTTGTTCTCCGGGTTTAAAATAAGATCAATATCACCAGTTTCAAAGCCTGTTATCGTCATATCAAAGTCCAAATCCTGCGACATTAATAATTGAAATTCATCTTGCAACAGCTCCATATTCCAAGTTCCTAGCTCGGTAAGTTTATTATCGGCTATGGCATATGCGATTTTTTGTTGGGCAGTTAAATGCGACAAAATTATCACAGGTACCCGTGTAAACCCCAACGTCTTTGCTGCCGCTAATCTTCCATGCCCAGCTATGATTTCGAATTGTTCATCTGCCAATATGGGCGACACAAATCCGAACTCTGTTATAGATTTGGCTATCTGGGCGATTTGCTTTTTGCTGTGTTGTTTTGGATTTTTATCGTGAACCTTCAATTTTTGAATGTCTATATTTTCAACTTGTAAATTTGGCATATTTGCCTCCTTGTTTTGGGGGATATTTTTAGGGCTATCCCGTTGCCATTTTTTCTTCTTCAGGAGGCGGTCAAAAAAGACCTTTGCCCCCTATATATAAGGCGCAACGAAAGTTTATGTTTTGGTAATGCCGTAAAATCAAAGAGTTATTTTGATTGTGATTTCAGTATAAATTTTGATAAAAAAACGTTTTTTAAAACAAAAAAGCCGAATAAAATTCGACTTTTTTATGTACAAAAATAATTGGTATGTTTATCGTGAAATCAGAGCATCAATAATGATACTTGGTGCTTGTTTTAATAATTCCATTGTTATCTCTTTTCCTGACGACTTTATTCGGTTCCACCACGTGTCATTTCGCATAACATCCAATAATTGCTGTCCCCGCATGGTTAATCTATAAAAACAACCGTTCATTATCCAATCGCCATTAGCGCCCTGGCGAAAACCCATGTCATAATTATTGCTCTCGATTGCCCCTAAATCCCGCAAATCCCAAATGTGCTTAATAAATTTGCTGTCATTGTCGTTGGATGGCGCTATTTCGCGCATTTTGTCGTATAAATCTTTACTATACATTGTCGGGGAATCAATTGATTCAAGAATTTCCAAAATTTGTTTAATATAATTTACATCAATTTTCATGCTATCAGCCTTTTTGTTATCAGTCTTATATGAATTATATTTAGGGTTATACCGTAAAAAGTCAACTGCCATACCAGTTTTTATGCAAAATTCCCATTATTTCCCATTTTATTTTGGGAATATTGGATATCTAATACCGTCATTTATTAGAACTCCGCCACAAAAACAAAATGCCCCAATTTTTCTGGGCATTTTTTATTTGTGTTGAAATGGTGGCTTGGGATTAGGCACTGCAACGCAAGTTGCTGGGTTCGACCCGCAGGTGAAAGGCAGACGTGCGTCGGCCGGTTCGCACAGCGAATGGGCCTGCAATTAGATATCGCCTGATTAAATTTATTCCACTACGACAGCGCCTTGGCGAACGACGTTGATTTTATCGTTTTCCAATATGACCACAGTGCTGGGGGCACCACCCATCTTGGCCCATGCGTTATCAATGACCATAATATCTGGGAATTGAGCGCGTATTTCCGCTGCACTGCCCAGCACAGGTTGTCCCGAAATATTCGCAGACGTAGTCGCCAAACAATGCCCATCAACCACTGCACACAATTCTTGGAACGGCTTGTAATCTGGCACACGCACAGCACCGAACGACATCGTTGACGTATCTTGGACTGGGACACCAACAGTCAAAGCCCCGGGCCAATATTTTTTTGCTAAATCGAAAGCGACATCTGGATAGTTCAACATATATTTTTGTATATGTGCCAAAGAATCAGACATAATAATCAAATGTTTTTCATGTGGACGCCGCTTGATTTCGAACAGGGCATCTGCACCCGCCCGTGTTGGCAACGCGCCCAATCCCCATACAGTATCGGTTGGGAAAGCAATAACACCACCATTTTTCAAATGGTCATTTAATTTTCTTATAAATTTTTCATCAGATATATCAAACATAGCACAAATATTATCATTTTTATTTTGCAAGTGAATAAAAAAATTGAATACCCAACGCAAAATTCCGCCCCCGTGGGGCGGGGGACCGCGTTCCCGCGTCGCCCGCAAGGGCTATGTGGGACAAGGCAGTGAGGGTGGTAAAGGGGGAATAAAAAAAGTGGCAATGCCACCTTTCTAATACCTTATTTGTTTTTTTTATTGCAACCAAATTTCAGCATGGGCGGTTGGCGCAGTGGTACTGTTGACCGGTATAGTCACTTCACCTTTGGTCACAGTGACATTTCCTGCCCCGTCGGCAGAAATAGACTTTACAACCGGGGCGTCGCTGTTATTCGCAGTATATCCAGTCGGAAACGCAACCGAAACATTACCATTCGCACCAGAATCCAAAACATTCTGTTTATTATCGCTAAGGTAATTAATAGCAGTCAATGCGGTATTATGTGCACCCTTCACATACGCAGTTGACGCGATGTGTCCTTGGTCATCCGTAGTGATTGTGTTTAAATCATATTTAGGATCGTTCGCCGCAACGACAGCCGAACCTTGGGTTAAGGCAGTTGTCAACGCCCCATATTGCACAGAGGCATTTTCAGCATGCACCAACGTCGGCACAATTATTATTAAACCAATAAAAATAACAGAAATCTTTTTCATAATTGTTTTTGTTTGTTTAATTCGTTAACGGTATTGATTTTGATTCTCTTTCCTTGGTCTGGACATAATGTTATCGGAAAACAACATAAATGTCCAGACCATTTTTTTTATCTCAGGTTATTACGAACCCTGGGTGTACCCCGAAGAATCAATAGTGCCAGCAGCAGCATTGCCCGTTGCAGCGTCTGTGTCATTACCCCAAGTTGTGTACAGTTTGATAGTCGCGGCATCAATCGTCGCAACCACACCTGCTTGCAATCCTGCAACTTTTTCATCAACATAACCTTGCTGAACCAAATCGGTGTTTCCAGAATAAGTGGCATTTGCAGAATTTACCAAATCGTTCGTGTCAATTTTGCCAACTGTCAAACTGGTGTCTGCAACTTCCAAACCGTTTGCGCCAACTGTGATGGTTGAACCAACATCAACGCCCAAGCCTCCATTGGCATCAAATTCCAAAGCACTACCGGTTGATTTCAAATCAACTTCAACACCGTTCGAACTTGTTTTGATACCGGCGCCATCCTTGATTTCTAATGTTCCATCGGTCGCATGAAAAGCCAAACCTTTGTCGGCCGTATAATTAACCTTAACACCGTTTGAATCTACTGCGATACCGTTACCAGCTTTTACGCTGAATTCATTACCATTTTTGTTCAAACCGTTACCCGCGGTGGCCGCAGTATTAGCCGTGGCACTCGCCAACGCCTCGGCAACTGCTTTTTCAGTTACGAATTTTGAATCACTGGCAGTACCTTGGGCACCAGCGGTTCCAATGCCGGCACCACTGTTATCTGTAGATTTTACTACGTCTGCGGTAGCCACGTTACCAAATGCCACGGCACCAGTATCGATTTTTCCACTTGTTACGGCGCTGTTTGCCAATTCTGTTGATGTGATACCACCGGCTTTCACTTTTAAACCAGTCGCGCTGTTCGCCAATGTCTCGCCATCCAATTTAGCCTCTAAGGCACCAGACGTTGCGTTTATAGCAAGACCGTTACCAGCATCAACCATCAATTTGCCCGCGTCATCGCCAGTACCCATTGTCAAACCGCTTTTGCCAGCCAGATCAACATCAAGTGCTTCACTATTAGCGTTCCATGCGATACCATTACCACCCGCATTGCTCAACGCCGTTTCGGCAGCGCCTGTTGCGGTATCATAAACTTTGTTGACCGCTGCGATTGCCGCATTATAAGCGCCCTTAACATACGCAGTTGATGCGATGTGAGACGCATCAGCCGCTTGAATGTTGGCAGGTGCATATTTGGGTGCGTGATCTGTGTTTGCTGCAGGTGCCTGATCGGTCGCAGTTGTTGGTTCGACCAAAGTTGCAGGAACCGGCGTGGCACTCGCCATCATTGGGGAGACGGCCAACATAGCCACGACAGAAATACCTAATAATTTCTTCATTTGTTTTCTCTCATAGTAATAGCCGTCCCCAAGCCAAGTATTTTTATTCTCTGGTATTATATCATAAAAAAAATATTATTGTTATGGGGAAAATTGTTTTTGTGAAATTTTTCTCTTGACTTTTTTAAAAAAAACTTTTTTGCCGTTTTTTCAATGATGTTTTTTTCTTGCATGGGGGGCAGGATACCCCCCCTCCGGCTGGCGCCGCACTCCCCCAATGGGGGAGAACTTGGTGCTGGTTCGAGAATAAAATTCTCCCCAACGGGGGGAGGGGACCACGAAGTGGTGAGGGGGGTGAAAATATTGTGCCATCCGTTCGACAGAAACGAAACAACCGGAATACCCCCTTCGTCTGCTGGCGCAGACACTTCCCCACGAGGGCAGAATCTTTGCATTGGGGGAGAATTAAAAAGTTCCCCTCTGGAGAGGGGTGCCCAACGGGCGGGGTGTGTGACAAAGACCACTTCCCCCTGCGGGGACTCCCCTGGCGGAGGAGAACTTGGGGCTGGTTCGAGAATAAAATTCTCCCCAACGGGGGGAGGGGACCACGAAGTGGTGAGGGGGGTGAAAATATTGTGCCATCCGTTCGACAGAAACGAAACAACCGGAATACCCCCTTCGTCTGCTGACGCAGACACTTCCCCACGGGGGCATAATCTTTGCATTGGGGGAAAATTTTATCAACGACACCCCGTCATAGGTGGGGAATTATTGCGGAGTAAAAAACACCCTGGCGAACCAGGGTGTTTGTTGTTTGAACAAACCGATACTACTCTGCATCAGTTCCGATTGCAGGTGCGCCGGTATTAGAGTTAGCTGTCCCGCTAATATTAGCAATTGTGACAGTTTGTGTTGGTGTAGTGCTGCCCCATGTTCCGTACACAGGAACAACCGTATTCAATATGCTGTTGATAGTTGTCGCATTTCTAGCTACAGAAGTATCCAAATTCGCCAAGTTTTGTGCAACAGTATTATTGTGACGGATGTAAGTACCGTTCGCTACGGTTGCCGCATTGTCTGCTGCGTCGGCTTTTCTGTTAACTTCTTCGATAGCGTCGCTGATTGTCGCGTTCTGGCCTAACGATGCTAAGCTAGAATTATTCGCGGCAGTAAAGGTTGCCGTTTTTGCGTTGTCTTTGATTGATTTTAAGACGGAACCGCTTGTATCAACATCGCCTTTTAAGGTTGTGATGTCAGCTTCTGCGGCTACAACCTGGGTATCCAAATCTTCCAAGTTTTTGGCAACTGTTTTTTGATTAGCGCCGGTACCGATTGTTTTTACGTATGAACCTTCGGTTGTAACTTGGCCAACAACGTTATCCAATGTTTGGATGTTTTGTGCAACTGTTTTTTTATTATCGCCGGTACCGATTGTTGCGACATAATTTTTTACCTTTCCTTGACTGCTGTCAATTTGTCCAACTGCATCATCCAAAGCATCTAAATTCTCTCCGACGGTGTTATCTTGTGATACATAGTTTTTACCACTTGAAACTTTCGACTCGCCATTATCTGTGTTCAAAGCTTCATTAATCGCTTTAACAGCAGTGACCAAATCGGTTGTGTTGTCCGAATCGGCCAAAACACTGCCTGCCGGTGCGTTGGTACCCAATGTGCTGACATTACCCATAGCGGTGTCTAATTCTTCAACGTTATTACCGATTGTGGTGTTTGTTAAATTTTTTGAGTTGGCTGTGTCAACGGTGATGTCATCGGCGACATGATTAATTTCGGTTGCCAACGAGTTATATGCACCCTGGACATAAGACGTTGTGGCGATGTTTGTGTTGGTTTGGAATACGTCGTTCACGTAACCCTGTTCGTTGTTCAGAGTTGTAACGGTGTTCCCGGCACTTGCCATCATTGGGGTGACGGCCAACATAGCTGCGATTGAAACGCCTAATAATTTTTTCATTTGTTTTCTCTCATAGTAATAGCCGTCCCCAAGCCAAGCATTTAATACCTTTATTTTATCATATTTTTAGTGCCTTTTTTTGTTGGTAAAGATTTTTTTATGAAATTTTTCTCTTGACTTTTTTATTTTTTGCGTTTTTTTGCATGATTTTTGCGATGGGGTGGGATACCCCCCCTCCGGCTGGCGCCGCACTCCCCCAGTGGGGGGAGAATACCCCCCTCCCGTCCTGTGGACGTACTCCCCCAGTGGGGGGAGAATCTTTTGGTGGCGGGGAATAGGATATCCCCCTCCGGCTGGCGCCGCACTCCCCCCAGTGGGGGAGAATCTGCGGACTGGGCCAAGAATTAAATTCTCCCCCATTGGGGGAGGGGACCACGAAGTGGTGAGGGGGGTGAAAATATGTGCCATCCGTTCGACAGAAACGAAACAACCGGAATACCCCCTTCGTCTGCTGGCGCAGACACTTCCCCACGGGGGCAGAATCTTTGCATTGGGGGAGAATTAAAAAGTTCCCCTCTGGAGAGGGGTGCCCAACGGGCGGGGTGTGTGACAAAAAGACCACTTCCCCCTGCGGGGACTCCCCTGGCGGAGGAGAACTTGGCGATGGGGCAGAATATTTGTGGAAAAAACACCCTGCGGGGGGCAGGGCATTTTAAGGTTAAATCAACATATCAAATCAATTTATCACAAATGATTAATCAAATTGTGAGATTGATTTTGTGACGGTGTTTTCAGAACCCCATGTTGTCACATATGTAATTGTTTTGTTGTTAATCGTTTTTACATCACCGGCAACTTTTATCAAATTGCTTGCAACGCCTGTGCCTGGGGTCAAATTGTCTGTGGTCAAACCGGCCGCAGTCAAATTGTCCGAAGTCACATTCGAATCGGTTTTGTTTTGTTTTTCATCAGCCAATTCGTCGATTGCGCCACCAATACTGGTTGCACCTATGCCATTGCCACCTTCGGGGGCGGTATAGTTCGCGTTTTCAGCATTGTTTTTGATCTGTTCGGAAACAGTTCCAGCACCTGCACCACCACTCAATGTAGCAACCGCGGCATCCAATTGTTCCAAATTGTATGAAACGCTTTTGCCAGCACCGATATAACTGTGCGTGCCAGTGACTGCTGTATCGTCAATAAGGGCATCGACTTTGTCAGCGACGTTTTTGTGTGCGCCTTTGACATACGACATTGTGGCGACAATTGTGTTGGCTTCGGGGGTGGTGGCTCCGATCTTTGTGACCGTGCGTTCACCATCCGCGTATGACATCGCCGGGAATACCGCCAACATCGCCGCAATCGAAACGCCTAGTAGTTTTTTCATTTGTTTCTCTCTTATTAACATAGCTGTCCCCAAGCCAAGTACTTATCAAAAACATTGTATCATATTTTTTGCTTTGTTTTTTTTGGCTAGAGATTTTTTTATGAATTTTTTTTCTTGACTTTTAATTAAATGCAAATTTTTTTGAATATTGTATTGCGACAAAAAATAGATGTATATTTTACAAACGAAAACCCGGTAAAAAACCGGGTTAAATCTCTTTTGTTTACGAATCGGTTATTCACCACCGTTTTGTCCAGGGAATAACGGAACAGCGGCAGTTGTTGTATCATTGCCCCATGTGGTGGCAACCTGCATGGTTTGATTGTGCATTTCTTTGATTGCACCAGTTACGGTTGTTGCCTGGGTTCCCATGGTTGCGATATCTGTTCCGATGTTTGTAGTGTTTGTGTAAACCTGGTTATCCAAAGATGTTAAATTTTCAGCGACAGAATTGTGACCTTGGGATGTGCCGATGTAATGTCCGTCGACAACGTTGGATGCAGAACCTGCGCTTGAAATCGCAGCATCCAAAGCGTTAATTGCAGACACCAATGATGAACGCGAATCGCCTGTTAAATTTCCAGTTGCGGACAAGGCGCTCATTGTGCCGATGTGATTCATGTTATCTTCAACCTGGGCGTCTAATATACTTAAATTTGCAGCGACACTGTTAGATGTTGTGATATAACGTCCATCTTCCGCCAGTGTGCCGATTCGTGCGCTGAGATCAGATTCGGCATTTGTTGCACGATTGGTTTCGGCGGCAACTGCATAGGCAACAGAACCAGCGGTTGTCGCATCGCTGTTCAATAAACTTATTGAATCTTGGTTCGTTTTGATTTTATTGTCTAAAATACCAAAGTTTATACCGACGTTTGTCCCTGCGGATGTGTCGCCCAAATAATTCAATGTTGCACCTTCAACAGGTGTGACAATTGCAGATTCTTTTGTGACATAGGCATCACTGGCGTCACCCGCCGCAGCACGTATCGCGTTGTCCAATGCAACCAAATTTTCAGCAACATTGTTAGTCGAGCTGATTGCTGAATATGCGGTGGCACTGGTCGGAACAGTGGCATCATCAATAATGTTGTTTATTTGTGTGCCCAATGCGTTGTATGCGCCTTGGACATAAGATGTAGATGCAACACGTTGTGTCGGAGCTATTCCTGAACCGTCATTTGCCAACGGCACGGGCGATGCAGAGGGGGCCGCATTAACCGCCATTGGGATTGCTGCTATCAATGAAATAAACGATATTTTTAATGTCGGTTTCATATCTTTGTTTCTCTTCATTTATTCCTTGTTAGTTTCCTTCGCCTGTTCCCGTTGTGGTTGGTGTTTGTCCGGGTGCCGCCGGTGCAACAATATTTGTCACAGGTGTCATCATAGCGCCAGAACTAATCGTCCATGTGTCTGCTATTTCAAGTTCCGTTGCCATATTGTTTTTGAATACGTACACGCGATTGTTTGTTCCCGTTGCGGAAGACAAACCTATGACCCCAACTTTGCGATCGTCGGTCACCAACACGCCTGTCCCGTTGCCAGAATACACTGTATCTTGGCGTATAACGTCAATCTCGGTGTTTAAATCACTGATTTGTTTTGTTAACCCGGTTGCAGGATTTTCGCCAACAGCGGGCGCACCAACGTATATAGTTAATTCGTCGATATCACTTTGCAGAGCGGTATCGCGTTCTTTGGATTGATTATGAACAGCCCGAAGACCTGTATCAACATATTCTTGGGTTGGCAGATACGATGTTTCTGCATGAGCCGCGAACGTCGCAGTTAAAATTGATAATGCAGTGAAAGAAAATAATACGTTTTTCATTTTCTTGCTTCTTAATTCTGTCCGGTTTGTTGTTCGTTGTTCAATACGGCGTCTTCGTTAAATTCTGATACAAGATAAACAGCCTTCTTTTCGCCTGTACTCATATCATATATGCCACCGTCATCAGATGCCAAATCTTGAATTTGTTCCGAATGCAAATTTATAGTCTGGGTCAGAAAACGAATGTATTGAGATGATGCACTGGCGTCAATATCGGAAAGACGTTCTTCCATTTGCTGGGCTGTATAATAATTATTATTGATTTCTTCTTTGGTGTAATAATTATCAAGCGTTGTATTGTCAACTTTGCTGGAAACAGTGTCTTCTATAGTATTTAAACGGTCGTCCATGTCTTTTATATTATACCCGGACGTCGTTGTAGTATTTGGTTTTCCAGATGCAGAAATTCCACTGGTTTTGCTGACACTTTGAATATTTGCTTTTGAGGCAATACCTGGAAAACGTTCGGTTCCTGTTTTTACAGATACAGCTTTTGACGGAACAATTGAACCTGTCCGATTCGATGAAGCTCGTGAAATTGGCGCAACAGCCATTGATTTTGGTGCGACAGTCTTGATTGACGCGGATTTTTTTGCACCCGAATTTGTCCCAAGTACGTTCGCACTGATGTTGTTTCCTGTCTTTACAGCGGTTGGTTTTTGCTCTGTTGCAGTTTTGACGCCTGTAGAATAACCTGCACCAGAACCCAGTACACGCACCGATGGTGCGGCATTGGCGCTGAACACAACACCTAGGCCCAAGACCCAAGCAATCGGCGAAAATTTAGCTTTCATATTATGCATCTTTTGTTTCTCTTGGTATGCATTATATCACATTTTTTTTACAAAACCAAATCATAGTTGAAAATTTTTTTCATTTTTTATCAAAAAAAAGATTGCTTTTTATAAATTGCCCGGTTTTACGGGAGTTTTTTCGTGCAAATAAAAGAATTTTTTTTCTGAAATTAAAACTGTTGCACCAACGAGTCCAACCATATGCCGAAGCCAATTGACAAACAGAATGTGTGTTAAAATCGTGATGTGTGATAATATTTTTTATTCTTCGTCGTAATTTTCGAGCCGTAAAATGACGCAACAATATGAATTTTCGAAAATGACGATATCCAATGAAACTGACGCCGTTTTTAGTTTGTCGAATGTTGCTTTTTGAAAATTCCATTTTTAATCTGTTATGAACAAATTCTTTTATTTTCTGTTCGGCAGCGTGCAATTCGGTTTTGTCGTTGCCATACAGGCAGAAATCATCACAATATCTGATGTAATCGCGCCAGTGCAGATTATGCTTCACAAATTGGTCTAATTCGTTCATATATACATTGCCCAACCATTGGGATGTTAAATTGCCAATCGGTAAATTGTTTTGTCCACCCACAGACCAAATAATTTCTTTTAAAATCGCCAATAATCTTCGGTCGTGAATTTTTTTAGAAACTATGTTCATAATCACTTCGTGATCAATAGATGGATAAAATTTGCGTATATCGCATTGTAAAACATATTTATTGCGACTGATGAATCGCATTGTGCGTCTGGATGCATATAATAAACCGCGTCCCGGGATACACGCATACGAATCTTTGATAAAAAATTTCTGCCAAATCGGACCTAAAATATTTATCAATGCGTGATGTAAAACGTGATCCGGGTAAAGCGGTAATTTATATATTATCCGTTTTTTGGGTTCGTAAATAGTGAACGTTTTGTATGGTGATGTCTTGAATCTGCCAGTCATAACCATCGAACGTAATTGTTCCAAATTCTCTTCGCGATGTTCCAAAAACAACCGAACAGTTTTCTTTGATTTTTTACTTTTTATGGCTCTTTTGGCGGCCAAATCAAAGTTTTCTTTGGAAATAAACTGGTCCCATAATCGCTTATAAGTTTTCATGTCGCATATTTATCAAGAGAAAGAATAATATCTGTCTATTTTTACAATTGTTGTTGTAAATGGGATTTTATCTTCTGCTTCCTTGATTTGATTAATCAATACGCTGGATCCAGTAAATAAAACGCAAACTTCGCCATTTAATAAAAATTGCATTTGCAAGCAATCTGTGCCGTCGCGCTGGGTTGACCGGCGCATCCTGTAATCGACAACAGTTATTTCACGGTTTAAAATATCATCCAGATGTTTTTTATTTCCTGGCATGGGCATTTGGTTTTTAGCAAACGAAGAAAATTTGGGACAACTTTTTTCGTTTAATTGATTTATTTCTTCTAGTGTCATTTTGTGTATCCTGATTAAATTGGATATCCAGGACGTTCGTCGCGATACAAATCAAACTACTGGTCCAGATATCCCCTGCGTTTTGTATTTGTCTTGTTCAGACAGGTCACACTGTTCCGCCTTTGATGTGAAAGGCATTAAAACAGATGTTTTTGTTAACACCTGAAAAGTGTCTATCGATACACTTTGTTCTGCAGGTCAGCAAAACTTGGTCAATGGAAAGCCAAAGTTTTTTACCTTCCAAAGGAGCGACCGAACCAAACAGACCCGCGCGGAGCGAGGAGTTGTTCTGGACGTTGTTGCCGCAGTTGTTCGTGCAATTCGACGCGCATTCGGACGCTGAGCTGTTCGTGTTGTTGAAAGCCCAAAGCGAAACCGCCGAAAGGCCCGCCCTAAAAAAACCGCTACACACAACTGTACAACAATGTGACCTTTCCCATGCAGTTGGCATGGAAACTTGTTTTCCCAATATTTTTATAGCCGTTTTTTCCTAAATTTACAAATGTTTTTTTTTATTTAAGGACTTTTTTTGCAGATTTTTTATCCGCGTTGTTTTTGTTGTAAATCAGCCAGAGTATTTGCTAGTCTATCTTTCTCTGATGCGATGATTTTATCGGCGGGAACACGCCAATCCACATTTATTTCTGGAGAATCGTATTTGATACCAAATTCGGAGGCTTTGTTATAAACATTGTCCACTTTGTATGCAAAAACAGCGTGTTCGCTTAAAACCGAAAATCCGTGTAAAAAATTGCGCGGGATAAATAATTGGCGTTTGTTTTCACCAGACAATTCAACAGCAACGTATTTCCCATATGTTGGGGAACCTGGGCGAACATCAACCGCCACGTCCAAGACTTTGCCAGATATTACACGAACCAATTTTGCCTGACTAAATTCTCCCAATTGGCAATGCAATCCACGAATAGTACCGTATGATGAAAAAGATTCATTATCTTGGATAAATACATTATTAATGCCGTTTTCAGCAAATTTTTTTTGATTATAACTTTCGAAAAAATAACCGCGGTTATCACGAAACACATCTGGTTCAACAATCAGAACGCCGTCAATAGCTGTTGGTGAAACTTTCACTTCAAAACTCCTTTTTTAGGCAGTATATTGCTTTTTTTTGACAAATCAAACAAAAAACATAGTGCGATTGACTTTTGCGTATTTGTTGATAGTATTATAAAAAAAGGATTTTATTATGAGAAGATATACTGAGAAAAAACAAAATTGTTCAGTCCTTAATGGTTCGTGCAAGAGGGTAAAGAGATTCAGATCCAATTATCCTGTTGGGGGAGAATTGACTGCGGCCGAGGAACTTAAAATGCAAATAATTGCCGCAGAACAAGCAAATACGAAATAAAATTAAAAAATCCCGCGAGCGCGGGATTTTTTACTAACGAAAATTCATGATGGCTCTGATTGGTACCCCATTCGTCATTCAATATGCCGAATGGGGCCCCATCGACTCGTAAGATTCGAACAGCGCTAATGCTTGTTATCATCAACTATCATCCAGAACCGCGGTTCGATTCCAATCAAAAGATATCTGAGAAACAAAAAACGCCCAACAATGGACGTTTTTTTATTTCTGGTGGCTCTGATCGGAATCGAACCGATACTCCTTGCAGAACTTGATTTTGAGTCAAGCGCGTCTACCAGTTCCGCCACAGAGCCATATCGCAAATCAACCGGATTATTTAGATGCGGCTTTCTTTGCGTCAACTTTTTTTACCAAACGGGCGCTGCGATTCGGTTTGTGAACCGGTTTTTTAGCAGGTTTCGCGGCCACGCCGTTCTTTTTTTCAATGGCTTTCTTAATCGCAGCCATTTCCGGTGTCAAACGGGAAACAGGTTTTGCCATAACATACCCGTCCAATCCACCATGTTTTGTTAATGTACGCAATCCAGCAGTCGAAATACGCAAACTGAAATCACGACCCAAAATGTCACTGTGAAATGACAATTTTTGCAAATTAGGCAAGAATGTACGCTTTGTATGACGTTCAGAATGTGAAACGTTCATACCAACCATTGTCTTCTTACCAGTCACTTTACATACACGAGGCATATCTAAATCCTTTAATTACTGCGCAATAATTTATAATATAAAAAGCAAAAAGTCAAGTCTTGTTTTTATTTTTATATTATTTTGCCCTGATGCGGGGGTAATAATAAATCTGTGACAATCTTGACCGGTGTAAATGTAGATATCGGGACATCCACCAAAACCGTATTCCATTTTGCCATTGCGCCGTTCCACAACCCTGGCAATTCCATTGCGCGCAAAATCAATCCATTTTTATATTTTTCAGATATAAATCCGGTATCTTCGTCAACGTATTTTGTTAAATCGAATTTTTTTCCAGTGTAATCTTTGATGCCGCAAACCAAATCCACCGGATTAAAATATTCTGATTGACTGATGATATAAGCCGATTCGGGTGCAATCTGATTTGTTTCGACGATTTGCAGGCTGACCACGCCATTTTGTGCACGAACCCAAAATGGCCCGCCACCAGGTGCGCCGGTGTTTTTCACAACGCCACAAACGCGCAGAGGGCGATTCAATATATCACGATATTCCGCGGTTGATAATTGCCCTTCAATTTTTATACCCAAATTATTCACAATAAAATCATGAATGGTTTTAATATCTGCATTTCCAGAATCAATACTTTTTATTAAATTGAAAATCTGATTTTGTATATCAATCATCAACCCCGCCAGAACACGTTTATATTTAACCGTATCCGCACGCCAAGATTCAATCGCAATATTGTCTATATTTTTTATGAATATGATGTCTGCATCCATATCATTCAGATTTTCAATCAATGCCCCATGTCCACCCGGACGAAATAGCAGCGTGCCATCTTCGTTACGAAAGACCTCATTATCTACGCCCATCGCGATAGTATCAGTGGACGATTTTTGCTCTGACATCGATACATTGTATTTTACGCCATATTTCGATTCGTATTGTGGAACAATTTTTTTCAATATTGTTTCGAAATCTTGGCGGTGTTCAGGCGATATAGTAAAATGAACATTTACATTATCCCCAGATTTTGCATATTGGAATGCTTCATCAATATGTTCTTCGATTGGCGTCCGCGTATGATCAGGATAACGGTGGAATTTGATTAAAGCCTTTGGCATATTGCCATAATTCAATCCGGATTCAGTCACCAAACAATCCACGATATTCATATCGGTCGCATTTCGTGGCAAATACGGTTTTAAATCGTCCCAAAACGCAAATTTAGTTATATTCATCGTTGTTTCCAAAGATGTTTTGTTTGGGCGATTGGAACGCATAAAATCAAACAATTCTTTGAACATACGTGTTGCAGCCCCGGATGCGGGAACAAATTTCACGATATTATGTGATTGTTGATATTTTTCATATATATCGGTGTATTTTTGAAAAAAATCAGATGTTATCTGCTTGACACCATCGGCAGCGGATGCAGGCTTTACAATACTTACAAACGGAAAACCTGTTTCAAATTTTTCAATTTGTCTGTTCACGACATCCAGACTTAATCCGTGAGATTTTATTTGTTTAATATCTTGGTCAGAAAAAGTCATATAAAGCCTTTTTGTACACTTCCTTAAAATTATATTAAATGAAATTGTTTTTTTACGCAAGTGCTTTGTGATTTTATGCCCAATGTTGGGTTTATTATCCGATGGCTTGAATTTTTCAAAAATGCGATTATATAAACAGCAAAAGAAAAAAACGATAACCAAGAGGTGATATAATGAATCCAGATGATATTCAAGAAACACCACAACAGGCGATAGAAAAATATACAACGGATTTTACTAAATTGGCGGCCGATGGGAAATTGGATCCCGTGATTGGACGCGAAGAAGAAATTCGCAGAACAATCCAGGTGTTATCTCGTCGTACCAAAAACAATCCTGTTTTGATTGGTAATCCGGGGGTTGGTAAAACCGCGATTGTCGAAGGTTTGGCGCAACGTATTGTATCAGGTGATATGCCTGAAAATTTGTTAAATAAAAAATTGTTGTCTTTGGATATGGGGGCATTGATGGCGGGCGCGATGTTTCGTGGTCAATTTGAAGGACGCTTGAAGGCAATATTGAAAGCAGTCAAAGATGCCAACGGTGAAATAATTTTGTTCATTGATGAATTGCATACTATGGTTGGTGCCGGCAAAGGCGAAGGTTCCATGGATGCAGGCAATTTATTAAAACCTATGTTGGCGCGTGGTGAATTACACTGTGTTGGCGCAACAACTTTGGACGAATATCGTCAATATATTGAAAAAGATCCGGCATTGGCGCGTCGTTTCCAACCGGTTTATGTTGATGAACCAACGGTCGAAGATACTATTTCGATTTTACGTGGTTTGAAAGATAAATACGAAGGCCACCATGGTGTTCGTATTGCAGATGCTGCGCTGGTGGCGGCTGTGAAATTGTCGAATCGTTATATCACAGACAGATTTTTGCCAGACAAAGCAATCGATTTAATCGATGAAGCTGCTGCGCGTGTTCGTATTGAAATTGCATCTAAACCTGAAAAATTGGACGAATTAGACCGTCATTTGATGCAATTAAAAATCGAACAACAGGCTTTGAAGAAAGAAAAAGACAGCGAATCCAAAAAACGTTTGGCAGATTTGGATAAATTGATTGAAAAAATGTCCAAAGAATCTGAAAAAATGACCGCTGATTGGAAAGAAGAACAAAACAAAATGCGTGGATTGTCTGACGCGATGGCTGCGCTGGATGCTGCACGTGCAGAGGTTGCAATCGCGATGCGTAATGGTGATTATGAAAAAGCGTCTGCTTTGCAATATGGCAAAATTCCAGAATTAGAAGAACAAATCAAAAAACAAAACAGCGAATCCAAAGAATATAAAACTGTGTTGCCAGAACATATTGCGGCGGTGGTCAGTAAATGGACCGGTGTTCCTGCAGACAGATTATCAATGGAAGAGCAATCTAAATTATTAAATATCGAAGATGAATTGCGTAAACGTGTTGTAGGCCAAGATCATGCTTTGGCCGTTGTTGCACGTGCAATTCGTCGTTCCCGCGCGGGATTGTCCGATCCTCACCGTCCGTCGGGTTCGTTTATGTTTTTGGGACCAACAGGTGTTGGCAAGACCGAGGTTGCAAAGGCATTGGCGCAATACCTGTTCAATGATGATTCTGCGATGACGCGTATAGATATGTCTGAATATATGGAACCACATTCGGTTGCGCGCTTGATTGGTGCGCCTCCGGGGTACGTTGGATATGAATCTGGGGGTGAATTGACAGAATCTGTGCGTCGCAGACCTTACCAGGTTTTGTTATTCGATGAAATTGAAAAAGCCCATCCAGACGTGTTCAATGTTTTCTTGCAAATATTGGATGACGGACGTTTAACCGACGGGCAGGGCAGAATAGTGAATTTCACAAACACTATTATAATAATGACCAGCAATTTGCCGTCAATGGATGCAGTCAAAAAACATTTCAGACCTGAATTTATCAACAGAATTGATGAGATTGTCTTTTTTAATCAATTGGGCAAAGATGTAATGGGCGACATAGTAAAAATCCAATTAAAGATATTGGAAAAACGTTTAAGCGAACGTCAAATATCTATGCATGTATCAGACGCAGCCATAAAATGGTTGGGTGATAATGGATATGATGATGTGTTCGGGGCGCGTCCTTTGAAACGTCTGATTACAACTGCAGTCGAAGATAAAATTGCAGATTTGATTTTATCAAACGCAATTGGCGAAGGTTCAACCGTAGATGTTGATGTTCATGGCAAAGAATTAACCGTGAAATAATTTGTGAAATTACAAGCAAAGCCGTCTTTTCAGACGGCTTTTTTTATCTGTTTTTTTGTTTTTTGAAATCAGCATACATTTCTTCGATTTGTTTTCTTTGATTTGCGTCTGCTTTCTTGGTTTTTATCTTTTTTATTAAACGGTGCACCTTTACCGCGCCATAAATAAAAACGCCAGCCAATGTGCCATATTTAGCAATTTTTGTGAACCGTTTTATTCTGCGATATTTTCTTCTGATTCCAAACGGGTCAAATGCGTATTTTGTTTTTAATGAATAATGCACGATATCGTCCTTTGTCACGAGAGATAATATCATATGTCAAATACACTTTCAATTTTTTCTTGCATAAAATGTAAAATTTTTGCTAGCGTTTTTTTGCGATAAACAAAGGAAGAAAAATGAATATAACTCTTGATTCTTTGATAAGTACACTGGGGCAAATCGTTGCGAATTTCGGGACTAAATTGATAGCCGCCGTTGTTATATGGATTGTCGGTTTTTGGGTTGTGAAAAAAATCGTTGCTTCGGTAAGTTTTGGTATGAAAAAACACGATGTTGAACCCTCGCTGGCTTCGTTTATAGGTTCGTTTTTAAGTGTCGCGTTGAAAGTTTTTGTTATCATTATAATTTTGACTACTTTGGGTGTTCAAATGACGTCCATAGTCGCAGTTTTAGGTGCGGCTTCGTTGGCAATTGGTATGGCGTTGTCGGGAACACTGCAAAATGTAGCGGGCGGAATGGTTATATTGATGTTCAAACCGTTTCGTGTGGGTGATGCCATTATTACTGCCGATGGAACGACGGGTATTGTCAAAAAAATTATGATTTTTACGACGCAAATAAATACTTTTGATAACCAGGTTGTATTTTTGCCCAACGGCGCATTGTCAAATGGTGTGATAACTAATTTATCAAATGGCAAAAATCGCAGGACAGATATAAACGTTGGGATTTCTTATGGCGATAATGTCGATACAGCGCGCAAAGTGGTGCTGAAAATTTTAGGTGCTGATAAACGCATTCTGAAAACACCAGAACCAGAGGTGTTTGTAAATTCATTGGACGACAGCGCCGTTACGCTGACTGTGCGTTATTGGACTGTGTTTGCAGATTTATTGCCGACACGCGCAGATGTCATAGAAAAAATTTACAAAGAATTCCCGAAAAATAAACTGAATTTCCCATTCCCGCAAATGGATGTTCATATGAAGAAATAAAAAAATGGGGCTTTGCGCCCCGTTTTTTGTTTGTTAAAAATTATCTGGTTGTCATTCGTGATTCGCGAACCGCGACGCTTTTCATACGTTGAATCGCCGGTTGACATGTTGGTCTGGCTTTTAACATCTTTGCAATATTCAGTAATGTTATATTATCAGTGGTCAGACCGCCTAAATTAAATTTGATATTGTGTGTTTCTTCCATTTTAATCAGCATGCTGGCGATGTCCAAAGGGCTTGCACCATAATTTGCCAATGGGGTATTCATAGACAATTCTTCGCCGTCTAAAAATGGTAAAAAATTCCAGATTTCTTGGGTAAGTTGCTGTTTGTATGATATATTGTTTGACATAGTTTTTATTCCTGTTTTTTTTGATTATGTTCACTGTCGTAAACGTTATCATGTTTTTTTTGTTTGTCAATCTTAATAACACCAACAAGACGGATAAATTGCAGATTGTGAGTTGTTGCATAAAAATAATATTGACTTTGGTGAAATAAATGTATAAAATGTGCCTGCTTTCTTTAAGAAAGTGCAAAGTTTTGGGGTTGTAGCTCAGTTGGTAGAGCACCTGCTTTGCAAGCAGGGGGTCGTCAGTTCGAGTCTGATCAGCTCCACCAGAATAAAAGAAGCCGAAAGGGCAAGAATAAACAAAGACAGACGCCTTCTTGGGCAACCATCACCGTCTCGTCAGTTCGAGTCTGATCAGCTCCACCACGAATTTTCGTTACTGCGCGCACAGCGCACAGTTAAGAAGATTCAGTGTTGCGCCGTTTCATTTGTGATTGTGGCGGACCAGAAAAGATAAAAGTTAAAATATATAAATTCGCCAAAGGGGGTGAATAAGAATATGGTAAAAGTTTTAGTTCGTGATAACAATGTTGAACAGGCGTTGCGTGTTGCAAAACGTAAATCACAAAAAGAAGGCCTGTATCGCGAAATGAAAGGACGTCAACGTTACGAAAAACCAACAACTAAACGTAAACGTTTGAAAGAAGAAGCGGTTCGTAACGAAAAGAAACGTCAATCGAAACAACGTATGGTTTTTGGATTCTAATTTTGAATCTGGTTATAAAAAAAACGCCCAATCGGGCGTTTTTTCTTGTTGGTTAACGTTCTTCGTAATCTATAAATCCCGCCAGGTATAAATAATTCTTTAAATCTGGTTTCAAAACTACAAATTCATGGTTGGCAAAATTATTGCGTGCAATCTGCAAAAACTCTTCGTCTGGTTTTTTGTGCCATACGGGGTCTTCGGCTTGGCTAATCAAATTAGCAAATACTGCCTTTCCATGCTGTAATTTGGCAATTTTTTTCTTGGTTTCTTCAGATTCATCATCTGGTGAAAATTTTTTCAATTCGTTCGTATATATTTCTTCTTCGCCACGCAACGATTCAATCATAGATTGTGTTGGATTGTCTTTTTTCGCGGCAACCAACCAGACGTCAATTGCACCTGGTTTGTAAATGCGCGAACCAGTTGTTGTGGTGAATTCAAGTTGATATTTTTGGGTCACAATGTATCGTGACAATTCGTCATCTGGCAGATTGTATGTTGGAACCAAGAAAGATGCTTGGATGCCGTACAGTTGTTGTTTCATATTACAACTCCTTTTTTGCGTATGTATTATAAGTACAATATTTGTATTTGTCAATATTTTTTTAAAATATTTTTTTATTTTGTTTAATAGTGTTTTGCAATAAAACCCAGGGCGTTTTTTCTTGTTTTATTTTTTTGAATGTTTTATTCTTGAGCTTGATAAAAAACGGAAAGAATCATGAAGAAAAATGAAAGCATAATCGAAAATATATCTGGACAACAATTATCAGACGCGCTGTCTGAACGTTATTTATCTTACGCGGTCAGTACTATCGTAGCCCGCGCGTTGCCTGATGTTCGTGACGGGTTAAAGCCTGTGCATCGGCGTATTTTGTTTTCTATGTTGCGCCAGAAATTATCCCCATCGGCGGCGTTTCGTAAGTGTGCGACGGTCGTTGGCGATGTGTTGGGGCATTATCATCCACATGGGGATTCTTCGGTTTATGATGCTATGGTTCGTTTGGCCCAGGATTTTTCTGTGCGGTATCCCCTGATTGATGGCCAGGGTAATTTTGGAAATATCGATGGCGATCCCCAGGCAGCGTATCGTTATACTGAATCAAAAATGACGAATGCTGCGATGTTGATTATGGAAGGAATCGATGAAGACAGCGTTGACATGATGCCTAATTTTGATGGGACAACGGTTGAACCAACGGTTATGCCGGGGGCTTTCCCGAATTTGCTGGCGAATGGCGGTATGGGTATTGCAGTGGGTATGGCTACGAATATCCCGACGCATAATGTGTCTGAGATTATGGACGCGTTGAATCTGGTTGTTGATAAAAACGACGCAACAACCGAACAAATTATGAAGAAATTGGTTGGGCCTGATTTTCCAACCGGTGGCGTGCTGATTGATGATTTTGCTACGATTTGCAAGAATTATGATGCGGGGCGCGGTGCGTTTCGTATTCGCGCCAAATGGGAGATTGAAAAACTGGAACGCGGGGCCGAGCAGGTGGTAATCACTGAAATCCCGTACGGTATTATTAAATCTAAATTGGTGGAACAAATCGCGGATTTAATAGATTCTAAGAAATTGCCGTTGGTCGAAGATATTGTTGATGAATCTACGACCGATGTTCGCATAGTTATCACGCCAAAAAATCGTAATGTACCTGCGGACAAAATGATGGCGCATTTGTTTGCGATGACTGATTTAGAATACAAATTCAATATGAATTTTAATGTGGTTGATTCGAACGGTGCACCGCGTGTTATGCCGATTGGTGATGTGTTGCGGGAATTTGTCGCGCATCAAAAAAATGTCTTGTTACGGCGGACACATTGGCGGCTGGGCAATATCGAACGCCGTTTGGAAATTTTGGGCGGTTTATTGATAGTCTATTTGAATCTGGATCGCGTTATTGAAATTATCAGAAATGAAGACGATCCAAAGGCGGTATTGATGGACGAATTCAAATTGACCGAAATTCAGGTTGAATCGATATTGAATACGCGTCTGCGTTCGTTGCGCAAATTGGAAGAAATGGAAATCAAACGTGAAGATGCCACTTTGCGGGAAGAACGCGACAAATTAAACGCGCTGTTGATTAGTGATGAATTACAAAACGCCCAATTGCACGCGTGGTTTGATGATATTAAAAAACAGTATGCGAAAAATACAAGCCTGGGGCGTCGTCGAACCCTGTGGGCGCCGGTTGGCGAAGAAATAGTTGTCAATGCGGACGATTTTATTGAAAAAGAACCAATAACCGTTGTGCTGTCATCTATGGGTTGGATACGTGCCGCGCGTGGACATTTGGATTTGAATAATTTGGATATGAAATTCAAAGAAGGCGACGAATTGCAATTTGCTTTCCATGCACAAACGACAGATAAAATCAATTTGTTTACATCAAACGGAAAAATGTTCACTTTGTCTGCGAATGATTTGCCGTCGGCGCGTGGTTTTGGTGAATCTGTGCGTATGATGGCGGACATAGGTGCCGATGAAACGATAGTGCGCGTTTTCGTTTTGGATACAAATGCAAAATATCTGGTGGTCGGGCGTCATGGAACGGGCTTCATAGTCGCAGGTGAAAATTGCGTTGCGCAAACTAAAAACGGTAAACAGATTATGAATACCGACGAACGTAATCCGGCGGTGCTGTGCGTGCGGGTTGATGGCGATATGGTTGCGTTGTCCGGGTCAAACGATAAATTATTGATGTTTGAAACCGCCCAGATTCCAGAGATGTCGCGTGGCAAAGGCGTAATTTTGCAGAAATATAATGCAGAGCGCACTTACACTATCGATGCGATGTTCTTTAATCGTGCAGACGGATTTGGATGGACAACGGGGCGTGGAACTACTAAATTGGACGACATTACACCATGGGTTGCCAAACGTGCATCCCAAGGTCACACAATCCCTGTTGGTTTCCCACGCAGTGGTAAATTTGGAAAATAAATTATGAAAACGTCAAAGCAGACTTTTTATATACCAGATGAAATGTCTTTGTATGTAAACGAAGAAAAATATCCTGATTTGATTATTGATGATGTTGAAGAAATAGAACGCGGAATTATTGTGTTGGATCACAGTTTTCAAAACACAGGTGTATATTATCCAGACGGTCAATTATGTGTCCCCAGTGTTTTGCAACGATACGAAATTAAAGATATCCTGCATAAATATAAAAAACATATAAATATAAAGCAATATATTGATGAAGAAGTAATTTACATTGGTACAGGATATATGTTTGAACATTTTGGGCATTTTTTAATAGAAGGCACCAGTCGTCTTTGGCCATTATTGTATCCGAAATACAAAAATATGAAAGTAGCAATATCTTTGAAAAATCGAAAAGATATTCCGTCGTTTGTTCGTAAAATGTTGAATGCGCTGGGCGTTTTAGATTCAAACATAATAATCGTTAATAAAAATACTCAGTTTGCCAAGGTTTTTATACCGCATCAATCCAGCATAGTAGATGTAAAGATTTTACCAATAACTAAACAAGTCTTTGATAAAATAGCATCCAAATTAGGAAATGAAAATATACAAACGTATGAAAAAATATATTTGTCGCGTGGCGCAATGAATGACGGTCGTACGTTTGGGGAAGCCAAGATTGAAAATATATTCGCAAAAAACGGGTATAAAATAATATATCCTGAAAAATTACCGTTGGAACAACAAATTACTTTGGCACATTGTTGTAAAGAGTTGGCTGGAACTGCGGGGTCCGCGTTACATTTGGCATTTTTTATGAAGCCGGGTGGACGAGTAATTCAAATAAAACGAAATTCAAATAATTCAGATAACATAAATATTCAAAATATGATTGGTGTTGTGTCGCATTTAGAAACTGTGTTGATATATGGTAGTATCGAGACACATCAAACAGGGCATTTTACATTGGCGCCACAAATCATTGGTGTTACTCCGCAAATGATACGTTTTTTTAATGACAATGGTTTTGAATACGATGAATCTGATTTGACCCCAGATAACGCGGAATTTGAAAAATATAAGAATCAATTCAAAAAATATACAAAACATCAAAAATTTATAAAAATTATGAATTTCCCAATCCGCGTGATTTCTTTGTTTGGGATAACAAAGCAGGGACGGGAATGTGTTCGTGAATTTTTGCGAAGTTTAATTTATTAAACAAAAGACCCGCAATTGCGGGTCTTTTGGAATCCAAAGCTGTGGTTTTGACGCAATCTTAATGTCCCATTTTTGCTTCTGTGAACACAACATGTTTACGCAATTTAGGATCATATTTGCGGAATTTCATTTTACCCTGGGTATTTTCAGATTTCATATTCTTTTTAGTTGTATAAAAATAACCGGTTTCTTTGTTTTCCAGTTTAATAAATTCGTTACTACCTTTTTTAGATGCCATTTTTTATCGCCTTTTTTAATTACTTGGCGCATTATAGGTCGTATTTTACATAAAATCAAGTTTTTTTTATATGTATTATAATTCAAGTGTAAAAAACTTGCTATAAAATCGATTTTAAAAAATTAGATGTGGATAAAAACAGTGGGGACGGTAATTTATCTAAATCAAACCAAGCCCAACATTCGCATTTGTCGGGTTCTTTGATTACAGGGATATCGGTAATATTATCCACCCGGCAATGTATGGTGACATAATGTTCGTCTGGGAAAATATCGTTAGTGATTGTTATTATCCGAAAAGCGTTTTCAGGTATTTTAACCCCGGTTTCTTCAAATAATTCGCGTGCGGCGCACTGCATGGGGTTTTCGCCGAATTCCAAATGACCGCCCGGCGCAGCCCACGTTCCAAATCCATGTTTTGATTTACGTTTTCCCAATAAAACCTGACCGGCCGGATTAAAAATCCAACACCCAACACCAACACGAACTATTTTATTTTCAGACATGATTTTGACTTTAACATATCACACGTCAAAAGCAATTAATAATATTGTTTTTTACCCGTTGGACAGGTATAATTGTATAAAAAGGGATAAAGTATGAATATTACAATACGTCCTGCGAAATCGGCAGACGCACCGCGATGGGAAGAGATTCATTCTGCGGGGTGGGAATACGCATATCGTGGCATTTTAGATGATGATTATCTGGATGCAACAAAAGAAAAATTTAGAAATAATGTTTCCAAGACGGCTGAATTTTTATCAAATACCAAAGGTATCGAATTGGTCGCGGTTGATGAACAAGACTTGATTGTTGGTATTATGGGCGGGCATATGTCTGTGACTGAAAACGGTGAAAAAATATTTGAATTACATGGGTTGTATTTGAATCCAAAATATATTGGTCATGGTCTTGGTAAAAAATTATTCAAAGAATTTGTTGATTGGGTCAAAAAAAGCGGTGGCAATAAATGTGTTGTTTGGTGTCTGGAAAAAAATAAATCATGCGGATTTTATAAAAATTTAGGTGGCACAGAATTACAACGTCGTATGTTCAAAGAAAAATACCCAGAGATATTATTTCAAATTGACTTGGAAAAATTGAAGGATTGAAAAATAAATACGCAAAGGACGTTTTATGAAACTTAGACAAATAAATGAAGTATCTTTAACTGCAAGTGATATCGGCATCGGTGATGTTGTAAAAGTTGGCGAAACGGCCAATCTGACCATTGATAAAATTCCAGAAGAATTACAAAAGGCATTTGAAAAGATGCGTGAAATCGTAAGCCGGCAGGCGAATAACCCGGATAATGCAAAACTGTTAAAACAACACCAGGTTCCAATGTCACAGCTTTTGTTTACGCATTTGTTTGTGTTTGCTAAGGTCATTGCTGAAACATTCCCTAATTTAGGTTGCAATGATACTAGTCGGCAGTCATTTTATGCTAAGAATCCAACTGCCAAACTGTCTGAATTGTTTGATAAGCATTTATTCCAATGTGCAGAATATGCAATTATTGCCCAGTTGTATTTACAGAGCATCAATGTTGATTCTGAATATGTTGGTGGCGAATATATCGGTAATAAAAATTGGGAATTTGGCGACCAACATTCTTTTGTGATCATTCACGAAAAAGGTATGGATTTTGTTTTTGATCCTGCTAATAATAATTCTGGGAATACACCAAATATTTCTGTTGTTGAAATGACGCCGGAACAAAAGGTCAAGATTCAGGCTAAGCTTTTGGCTGGCAAACGTAAGGCCGCATTCTTTGAGACGCGTGACATCATAACCAACAGAAAAACGTTTTATGGTTATGGTGATGGTTGCAATGTTTTGGAAGATATGATATTTGAAAAACAACAATATCGGTCGAATATTTCTGGGAATGATTTATCACGGGATTAGTCAGTAATCAAGACAAGCGCAAGGCTTGCTTTTATATTTTAGTATAAACAAAGGAAAAGATGGAATGGAACATACAAAAATATCTGTGGTTGCGAATGAAAAAATCGATGAGTCTAAATTGGCAAAAGCCAAAAAAATAATTTTGGATTTACAGCGAGAATTAAAAACATATATTGATAGGGGCTATGGACCTTTCTTGGCCGCTGTATGTGACGATAGTGGTAATTTGATTGCGCTGGCTGCAAACAGTGTCGTTGGCGAATCTTGCAGTCATAATCATGCCGAAATGAATGCAATAAAATTGGCAGAAAAGAAACTGGGGACCTATGATTTGTCGCCGTATAATTTGAGTATATATGTGACGTCTGAACCATGTGTGATGTGTTTGGGGGCAATTATGTGGTCTGGAATCAAAGCGGTTTATTATGGCGTGCCTTCGGACAGGGTGACCAAGATAACCAGTTTTGACGAAGGTTTTAAACCAAATTGGTTTGATGAATTTAAAAAGCGCGGAATAACGGTCTATGGAAACATAGAAGTGGACGCAGGTGAAAAAGTTTTAAAAGATTATGTGTCCCAAGGCCACATAGTTTATAAACCAAAGAGATAAAAATATTCCTGGCAAAATAAAAATACCGCCCAAACGGGCGGTTTAGATAACGTATCATTTTACTATTTTGAAGAATGTTTTACGTCCCACACGAACAAACAATATATTATTAGTTGGTATAATCTGATTTATATCAGCAACCTTTTCATCATTTATTGTGACGGCATTTTGTAAAACTAATCTTCGTAATTCAGTTTTTGATTCCGTTGGCATACCAATTTGCAACACTTCTATTACAGATAATTCCGGTTTATCTGTTGTAAATTCAGGCGCATTTTCGGGAAACACTTTATTTGAAAAAGTATTCTTAAAATGTTCCATCGCAGAATTTGCCGCATCGACACCATGGAATATTTCTACGATTTTATGTGCTGTAAATAATTTGGCATTCATTGGATTATTTTCAATGTCTAATTCATCTATTTCATCCAATGGAACACGAGTATTATTTATCAAGAAAATACGTATCATTTCGTCTGGTTGAGCCATTATTTGCCCAAACATAGTATTTGCATCCGTATTCAAAAATACACCTGTGCCACGTGATTTAGACATCAGTTCGCCGGTTATTGGGTTTTCCATCAAATTATTGCACACAATGAACTTTTCTTTGTTTTTCAATTTTTTCAACAAAGTTCGCCCCATCAATGCATTAAATGTTTGGTCAACACCGCATAATTCAACATCGGCATCCAGTGCCACAGAATCAAACCCTTGGAAAATTGGGTACAGAAATTCATGCAGGTGAATTGGTCGGTTCTCTGCCATCCGTTTTTGAAACATATCTCGTTCCAGCATATGTTGTACAGTGGTATTTGATGCCAGTTCTATCAAATCACGCATAGAAAGTTTATTCAACCAATCGCCATTGAAAACAATGTGTGCGGGATTATCTGCATCGTCGAAATTTATAAGTGGCGAAATCTGACGAACCCAATCTTTTGAAAATTCGTGTACTTGTTCTGGGGTTAATCTAGCACGTGCAGAGTTTCGGTCGCTGGGGTCGCCGATGCACGCGGTAAAATCACCGAACAACACAAATACTTCGTGTCCCAGTTTTCTAAATTCTTCCAGCAACATAAAGTTCTTGGCGTGCGACAGGTGCAACGATGCATTGGTTGGGTCGGCACCTATGAAAAACCGAAGTTTTTCATTCAATAACCGTTGCTTAAATTCTTCCCGTGATGGTAAAATATCAACAATTATCCCACGGTCCAATATTTCATCTATAATTTGTTCTTTGGTTTTCATTACTTAATCCTTTGTTTTTGTTATGAATAAAAAAATTGGCTTTGGCAAAATCCCCTTATGGTGCCAAAGCCAATCAAACCCATAACACCATAAGGGGTTAATAGGCGTAATAAAAACCACATGCACAAAAATGTGCAGATTCAATAATACTATTAAGATTCAAACTATCTTTCATCATCTCACGCTATATTATAGAAAAAACTCATAAAATGTCAAGCGTGTCGGTAAAAAGTTCGTAAATGTGTGAAATAGTAGTGGGTTTTATTACCCAACTTACGAACTGTTGAAAGTATTGGAAAACAAAGAAAAATCGGGCATAAAACCCGATTTGTTTATTCTGGCAGGGCCATCTGTGCAATTCACGAGTTGATTTTATGCGTGATTTGTTGTCGTTCGGGAAAGAAATTAAGGTGTTTTTGGCAAAAATTTGATTTTTGTTATAGCGTATTCTATAATGTTCACGATTGCGGAGAACAGAGAGATATAATGTAAAAGAGTATACAGTATGTCAGATGAACCGTCATTTGAAGAAGTTATTGCAAACAAGACTGGTGTTGAACCTGACCTATATTGTGAAACACTGCAAACAAAGTTGAATAAAGATAGATTGTTACAACACTACTTAATAGAACATTTTAAATTCAGCAAACTGGCAAAATACTGGGAATCTCCACATTTTTACCACAAAACACTTGTGAACGATTTACTATTGACTTCTTCTCTTTTCTTGAACAGATTTGGAACTGTTTATCCTGTATCCAAGATTCCCTCAGCAGATGTAGATGGTGCAGATGAAACAACACCAAAAATTGCCCGAATATTTGATGAATTTCCTTTTTTTAAATTTGGTGGTGTTCCGTTTGTTTGCACGCATGATTATATATGGAATACCAGGTCGGGTACAAATGGACACGCCAAAGATATGTTTGAAATCAATTATGGAATAAAACTAAGCGATGTTTATATCTCTCTTAATGAATTACAAAGTGTAGCATCGTTTAATTGTCTTTTTTCTATGATTGATGATTTTTTTGTCACTGGTAATTATGATGATACAGTGTTAACAATCTTTGATAATGATTTGCCTTATGGTGCCAAGGATTCTAGCACAAAACACGAATGTCATTTTAAACCAATTTTTTGCATAGACCAAGGTGTTCCTGTTAGATATATAAAAACTGTTAGTGATAATAATAATGTATTATTTTCACATCAATATGAATCTGAGCAACGTCATAAATACACAGAACAACGAAAGTTTGTATTAACAAAGTTAGGCGAATTCTATAAAACCAGTAATCCAAACGATTATTCTGTTGCTGGTTATCCAACAGATATAGATTTTATTGTTAAAACAGGTCTGCATGAATTTACGTTTTTGAGCTATGACAGGTTTTCAAAGCAAGGCAATTTTTTGATTACGAATATTCGTTATGATAATAACACCGATAATTTACAATACACGATGAAAAAATGTACTTTTATACAAATGCCGGGGCAAATAAATGCTATACAACGCGCCAGAGCAATGCATTTTAACAAAATGTACAGTTCAAAGAACAGGTAATAAAGTTCGTAAATGTGTAAAACAGTGTGTGTTTTTGATACCCAACTTTCGAACTCGTAAACATATTGCAAAACCAACAAAAAAAACCGCAAAATTGCGGTTTTATCTAGTTTCGCTCGGCACTTTGTGCCTGTGCGGCATTCCTAACGCATCGCGATAAATCGCTCTGCTACTCATAGTAGCAGGGCCGAATTGACAACATTCGAACCGAAATATCACTGTATGAGGCAGAAATCATGGAAACTTTGGATTTGTTAGAAGAGTTTTTAAATGATTTGAAACACTAAACCGACACAATTATTTACTTGTGAAAAATTGTTGTAATTGCTATTATCCGATTGAAAGGAGTCAAAAATGAAAACAACCATCATAATCGCAATCGTAGCAATTTTAGGAATACTCGGATATTTTCTTATACCACGCAACAAATGGGATAATGTATTTCCAAAAAATCCAAATGTTGTCATGCAAAAGGTTCATTTCCACAACAGATATGGAATCGAATTGACTGGTAATTTGTATATGCCTAAAAATAAAACAGTGGAAAAGATGCCAGCAATCGCAGTATCTGGTCCATTTGGTGCAGTTAAAGAACAATCTTCTGGTTTATATGCACAAGAAATGGCATCTCGTGGATTTATAACTTT
>Ga0310696_10001530_pt1 | contig 33203 bp, 34 predicted proteins | sample AusTroGonzalo_MG_4_FD_203885 | JGI IMG/M metagenome (GOLD analysis project Ga0310696, IMG submission 203885) | Bovine rumen microbial communities from tropical cattle in Woodstock, Queensland, Australia - Gonzalo_02 (v2) (version 2) | ecosystem: Host-associated > Mammals > Digestive system >... | reverse complement strand
CCTTTGACGCCTCCTTATTTTCACCATATCACAACTTTATTGAAACGCGTTTCAATAAAGTATAGATAAATGAAAATAAATCAAATACTTATATGGTGTTTCACCAACCGAAAATGTCTATTATATGACGTATGGCGTGGCGGGTTCCCGGACAGTTCACCGGTCGGACCTGCCCAAAAGCAATCAAAGTATAGGGGAGGATAGTAAAAGAAATTACGCATAAATTCAGCAAGTTTTATGCGTAAATTTATGCGTAAGTACCTTAAGTGACTGATTTTCAGTCTGTTCCGTGGAGCATAGGAGAATCGAACTCCTGACCTTTTGAATGCCATTCAAACGCTCTACCAACTGAGCTAATACCCCGTGTTGTTTGTGGACTGCAAAGGTACAAACAATTTTCAGATTTGCAAACGATTCAAAGAAATTTTTGCAAAAATTTTTACTTGGAGCCCAGATAGAGCAGTACCATGCTCATGAATACAAGGACAAGGTCGAAGGCTTTGGCCTTGATATTCTTTTCTTTGAGGAAGAAGGCGCCGATCATGAAGCTCACCAGCACGGAGCCGCGACGGATCATGGAAATGACGGAGATAAGAGCGTCCGGCTGGCCCAGTGCCTGCAAGTAGCAGAAGTCCGCAGCGCACAAGAACAGTGAGATAAAGGGTATGCTCCAGCGCCACTGGAAAGGTGTAGTAGATGCCCGGTGGGGAGCCCATACAAAGCCCAGCAAACAGCTCATCATGAGCAACTGATAAAGGGTGTACCAACTGAGCACCTGCAGATTATCCATTCCCAGGCCGCTGGAGGGCGACATCAGGAACTTGTCGTACAGTCCGCTGGCCGCGCCCAGCAATACCGCCACAATGAGTGACCAAATCCATTTGTTGTGCCGGAAATCAATCCCTTCCTTTTTCCCGGAAATACGCATAAGGAAGTACGCGACGATAGCCGTGCCCACACCCAGACTCTGCAGCAGGTTCAGGCGCTCCCCGAACAGCAGTACGGCGCCCAGCAGCACCAGCACCGGCCGGGTAGCATTGAGCGGCCCCACAAGCGTGAGCGGCAGATGTTTCATGGCATAATAGCCTGCCAGCCAGGAGGAAAGGACGATGACGCTCTTCAGCAAAATCCAGCGCTGGATTTCCCAGCTTCCGAAGCCGGTCTTGAACAGAAGGGGAGACAGCAAAATGGTGGATACCAGCGTGTTAAAGAACAGCACCGGAATTACAGCGTTATCCCGTAACGCCAGTTTCTTGAAGGAGTCGTAACAGCCCAGAAAGGCGGCCGACACAAATGAAAGAATCCACCACATGTCACTACTAACTGAATGAGGGTACAAAATTACAAATTTTGACGTAAAAATCTCAAATTATAGTTATATTTGTATGATTAAGGGCTAAGCTCTTACTAATGCACATGAAAATAGTAGCAGATACCAATATTCCTTTCCTGAAAGGCGTCCTGGAACCTTACGCAGAGGTAGTTTACCTGGACGGCCGTTCCATTGGCCGCAATGACATGCTGGATGCCGATGCACTCATCATCCGCACCCGCACCAAATGCAACGAAGAAACGCTGAAGGGCAGCAAGGTGAAAATGATTGCCAGCGCCACCATCGGTACGGACCATATCGACCTGGACTGGTGTGCCCAAAACGGCATCGAAGTGCAAAACGCAGAGGGCTGCAATGCCGGTGGCGTGGCCGATTATGTGTTCTCTTCGCTGTTCGGCGTCGCTTCCCGCAGGGCCATCAAACTGGACGGCAAGGTGATTGGTATCATCGGCGTGGGAAACGTGGGTAAAAAAGTGGAGCAGATGGCCCGGAACCTGGGCTTCGAGGTGCTCCTGAACGACCCTCCGCGCGCAGAGAAAGAAGGCCCTGAGGGCTTCGTCTCGCTGGACGAACTGCTGGCCCGGGCCAATGTGGTCACCTTCCACGTCCCGCTGGATGCCACCACGCGCGGCATGGCCAATGACGATTTCTTCGAAAAGATCCAGCCGGGTACCTTCTTCATCAACGCATCCCGTGGTGAGGTGGTGGATGAACGCGCCCTCCTTCGGCATCGGCCCAAACTGGGCCCACTGGTGCTGGACACCTGGTGCAACGAGCCCACGCCCAACCCCATCCTTATCGACACTTGCGATATCGCCACGCCGCACATCGCCGGCTATTCCTACCAAGGCAAGCAAAACGGTACGGCTATGGCTGTCCAGGCCGTTGCAAGGCACTTCGGCATAGAAGCGCTCTATGACTTCCGCCCGGCCCTGGAAGACGAATCCCTGCAGCCGGTGGAAATTGCCCTGGACGGCAAAACGCAGGGCGAGATTGCCGCCATCCTGCAGTACAATTATCCCATCTTTACGGACGATTTCCTCTTCCGCAGCAATCCCTCAAGCTTTGAGCAGCTGCGCAGTGAGTACACCTACAGGCAAGAATATTATATCAAACCACAAAACACTATGCTTACCCAGAAAGACACCCAACAGATCGAGGAACGTGGCGCAACCCTGCGTCAGGTTAAACAGCAAATCGAGTATTTCAAAAGCGGTTTCCCGTGGATGAAAATCGTAGGACCCGCCACGCCCGAACGCGGCATCATGGTGCTGGAGCCCAAGGCCGTCAAAGAGGCTGTGGATTATTATAAGAAGGCCGATATCAACGGCAAGAGCAAATTTGTGCCCGCCTCCGGTGCCGCCTCCCGCATGTTCAAGGACATGTTCAGCGGTCTGGCCACTCTGGAAGAAGGAAAAGACCTGCAGGCCGATGCCCCCGGCACCAAGCTCGCCGCCCGCATCAAGGACTTCGCATTCTACACGCCGGAGCTCTTCGGCGAGCCCAAGGACAGTGCCGATTATCGCAAGGACGTCCTGCGCAAACTCCTCAAGGAAGACGGCCTGGCCTATGGTTCCAAGCCCAAGGGCGTGCTCAAATTCCACCGTTATCCTCAGGAAGTCCGCACTGCCATCGCCGAGCATCTGGTAGAGGCCCAGGAGTACATGCGCAACGCAGACGGCACCTGCAACCTCACCGTAACCATCTCTCCGGAGCATCAGTCCCTGTTTGAGGCCGCCATCGCCGAAATCAAGCCCGCGTACGAAAAACGCTACGGCGTCAAATACAACATCCGCTTCACCTTCCAGGATAAAGCCACGGATACCGTCGCCGTCGATCCGGACAACAAGCCGTTCCGTAAGGCCGATGGTTCCTTGCTCTTCCGTCCTGCCGGTCACGGCGCCCTCATCCACAATTTGAACAAGGTGGACGAGGAACTGGTGAGCATCAAGAATATCGACAATGTGGCGCACGAAAAACTCCTGCCCGTTACGGCGGAGTACAAACAGGTCCTGATGGGTGTGGCACTGGAACTGCGCGACAAGATCTTTGACTATCTGCGTAAACTGGACGAGGCACCTTCCGTGCAGCTGTGCAACGAGATCGAGAACTTCCTGGACAAGAAACTTTGCGTGCAGATGCCGCTGGCCCATTCGGAGGAAGACCGCATCCAGATGCTGCGCGCCAAACTGAACCGGCCCATCCGTGTTTGCGGTATGGTGAAGAACGAGGGCGAGCCCGGTGGTGGCCCGTACGTGATTGCCGGCAAGGATGGCTGCACCAGCCTCCAGATCCTGGAAAGCGTACAGATTAACCGCGCAGACCGCGGTGCCATGGAGGCGATGGCTCACGCCACGCACTTCAACCCGGTAGATCTGGTGTGCTGCCTACGCAATTATAAAGGTGAGAAGTTCGACCTGCTGCAGTATGTGGATCCGGAAGCCGGCTTCATCAGCTCCAAGAGCTACGAAGGCCGCGAGCTCAAGGCCCTGGAACTCCCTGGCCTGTGGAACGGCGCCATGAGCAACTGGAACACCCTGTTTGTGGAAGTTCCCATCGAAACCTTCAACCCTGTGAAAGTGGTGCTGGATTTGCTCAGACCTGCCCACCAAGGATAATGAATAATGAGATACGCTCGGCCTTCGGCCTCGGTATGACAGTGGGCAGTGGCCGCGGTATGACACTGGGCATTGGCCTCGGTTTAACACTGTCATTCCGAGCGAAGCGAGAGAATCTCAAATAATAATAAACATGAAAGAAGCAATTGCTGGAACATTAGAAAGCGGTGACATCATGGTCACCATCGGCCCGGGAGAGGGTTTGCAGGTGGAACTGCAGAGCTCCGTTGCTGCACAGTTCGGGCGGCAGATCAAGGCCGTAATCACAGAAACCCTGGAGGGCCTGGGCGTTACAGACGCTCACGTGCAGGCCGTCGATAAAGGAGCGCTGGATTGCACCATCCGGGCACGCGTAACCGCCGCGGCCGTCCGGGCAACGGGAAAAGACGTATGGAAAGACTAAGGAGAACCATGATGTTCGTTCCGGGCAACAACCCCGGAATGATGGCCGATGCCCACATCTACGGCCCGGACAGCATTATGCTGGACCTGGAAGACTCCGTAACCATGGCCGAAAAAGACGCTGCGCGCCTGCTGGTGCACAACGCCCTCAAATCCATCGACTATGGTAATACGGAAATGGTGGTGCGCATCAATCCGCTCAACACGCCGTATGGCAAAAAGGACGTGGAAGCCGTAGTTAAGGCCGGTGTGGACGTAATCCGCATGCCCAAAACGGAAACGGCCGAAGAAGTCCGCGAACTGGAGGCAGAAATCCTCAAGGTGGAAACGGAGATCGGACGCGTAGGGGAGACCAAGATCATGGCCGCCATCGAGAGCGCCCTGGGCATTGTGAATGCCTATGCCATCGCCACCGCATCGCCCCGTATGATGGGTATCGCCCTGGGTGCCGAGGACTACAGCGCCAACCTCAAAACCAACCGTACGCCGGGCGGAGCGGAACTCCTGCTGGCTCGTGAGCAAATTGTGGTGGCTGCGCGTGCTGCGGGCATCGCCTGCTTCGACACCGTCTATTCCAACCTGGACGATATGGAAACCTTCCGCAAGGAAGTGGAGCTCATCAAAACGCTGGGCTTCGATGGCAAATCCATTATCAACCCGCGCCAGATCGAGGTGGTGAACAGTGTGTTTACGCCCACCGAGAAGGAAATCACCAAGGCCCGCGCCGTTGTGGCCGCCATCAAGGAGGCCCAGGCCAAGGGTTCCGGCGTTATTTCCCTGAACGGCAAAATGGTTGACCGCCCGGTTGTGCTGCGTGCAGAGCGAACCATCGCCCTGGCCGTGGCTGCCGGCGTTATCGACAAGGAGGAAGTGCTATGAGAAACTCGAAAGTAGTAACGCTGGAAGAAGCCATTAAGCGTTCCGGCCTCAAGGATGGCATGACCATCAGTTTCCACCACCATTTCCGTGGTGGTGACAAAGTGGTGAACCTGGTCGTGGACCAGTTGGCTGCCATGGGTTTCAAGGATTTGAAGCTGGCGGCATCGTCCCTTTCGGACGTGCATAAACCGCTCATCGAGCACATCAAGAACGGTGTTATCACCGGCATTTCCACTTCCGGTTTGCGCGGAGAACTGGCCGATGCCATCTCGCACGGCCTTCTCAAGGAACCGGTCGTGTTCCGCTCGCACGGCGGTCGCGGCAGTTCCATCGCCAACGGTGAACTCAAGATCGATGTCGCCTTCCTGGGCGCATCGGCCTGCGATGAACTGGGCAACGCTTGCGGTGTTCCGCGTTCGGAGAATGCCAAGAGCATTTGCGGATCATTGGGTTACGCCCTTCCGGATGCCCGCTATGCCAAGCATGTTGTGGTGGTGACGGATGATCTGGTGCCTTATCCCAACCTTCCCGCCGGCATCCGCGGTGCCGATGTGGAATCCGTGGTGGTTGTAGACAGCGTGGGAGATAGCTCCAAAATCTCCGCCGGTGCCATCCGTGACTCCAAGAACCCGCGGGATATCCTGCTGGCAAAACAGGCTGCTAAAGTGGTGATTAACTCCGGTTACTTCCAGGATGGCTTCAGCATCCAGACCGGTACCGGTGGCGCTTCGCTGGCCGTTGTAAAATACATCCGCGAGGAAATGCTGAACCAGGGGATTAAGGCTTCCTTCGCCCTGGGCGGCATCACCGCACATATGGTGAAACTCCACGAAGAAGGCCTTATCGGCAGGCTTATCGACGTGCAGTCCTTCGATAAGGTGGCTGCGGAATCTATTGCCAAAGATCCTTCCCATGTGGAAGTGTCTGCCGTGGAGTATGCTTCCGGTGAGCATCTGGGCTCTGCCACGCATGCGCTGGATATCGTGATCCTGAGCGCCTTGGAGGTGGATACGCAGTTCAACGTGAACGTGCTGGTGGGCTCCGACGGTATCATCCGCGGTGCCATCGGCGGTCACCAGGATACGGCTGCCGACAGCGCCCTGAGCATCATCGTGTGCCCTTTGCTGCGGGGTCGCATCCCTTGCGTGGTGCCCAAGGTTACCACGCTGATTACGCCCGGCAAATCCGTCGATGTTGTGGTTACCGAGTACGGCATTGCCGTGAATCCGACCCGCCCGGAAATTGCAGAAAAACTCAAGGCCGCCGGTCTCAAACTGGTCGATATCAAGGACCTGGCTGCCAAGGCCACTTCCATTATTGGCACGCCGGATCCGCTCCCGTTTGGAGACAAAGTGGTGGGCGTGGTTATGAACCGCGACGGCTCCGTGCTGGACAAAATCTACAATATTCAATAGCGAAAAGCCCGGTTGATGCCGGGCTTTTTTAGAATTATTGTATATTTGCGAAATGAAAAAGATCTTAACATTTATTGCCCTCCTGTTGCTGGCCGTCCCCATGCTGGCACAAAAGACGTATCAATATGCCACGCGCGATACGCTAAACCTGTATTTGGATGTGTATCAGCCGGCAGACAGTTCCTGCACCACCTTTGAGGGTCATCAGAAACCCACGATCATGTTTGTGTTCGGCGGTGGCTTCGTCGGTGGGAATCGCGATCATGAGTTCCTTAAAGCATGGTATGAACACCTTACCAAGGAGGGGTATGGTGTAGTGGCTATCGACTATCGGCTGGGTATGAAAGGGTATAAGATCGGGAAGGGGCTGTCCGGAGCCAAAAAGGCGTCGGACCAATTCCTTCTCTCGCAGGAGATGGGCGTAGAAGACGTCTGTGCTGCTGTGAATTACCTTGCACAGAATAATGTGGGTGTCGATGTGAACAACCTGGTGCTGTCCGGTTCATCGGCAGGGGCCATCATCTCCGTGGCGACGGAATACCATATTGTGAACGGAGATGCTCCGGAACTGCCGGAAGGCTTCAATTTCAAGGGCGTGATGTCCTTTGCCGGGGGCGTGATTTCCACCAGCGGCAAGCCGGTCTTCCAGGCCCAGCCTTGTCCTATCGCCTTTTTCCATGGCACGGCCGACCAGGCCGTCGCGTATGAAAAATACGAACGTTTTAACCGCGGCATCTGGGGGAGCGCTTTCTTTGACGAACAATTCGACAAAAAAGGTTTCCACCACCTCATCTTCCGCTTTATCGGCCGCACCCACGATGTCGCCGGTTACATGAATGTACTCTGGGAGGTAGAAAAGAATTTCCTGGAGCAGGACGTGTTGCTGGGCAAAACCCGAACCATCGACGCCGATATCATCGACCCTTCACTTCCTTCCTGGGGCAACATCTCCGTGGACTCTATCTACAAGAGGAAACTGTAGCGCGAGGACGAAGACCTTCTCTGAACGATGAAAAAACTAGCAGTATTTATACTTGCCTTACTTCCGCTGCTGGCGGCTGTTCCGGTGCGGAAGGGGTTGCCTGAATCGGCAAAAGGGGAGTCCCAATACGAGGTGCACTATAACTATGGTAGCATCCATGCCAAAATGGCTACGGCCACCCTTACGATGGAGGACGCCACATGGCAGGAGATGCCGGCCTATTTCGCCAACTTCACCATTCGCGCCGCCAACGTCTTCAAACTATTTCTGCTCAACGAGTACAAGGTGAACCTCTTCCTTTCCAAGGACGACAGCCACACGTACTACTACTCGTTCCCGCATAGGAAAAAGGGCAAGGAACGGCATCTGGAGTTCTTTTACAAGGAGAAGGAAGTGGAGTCCGTGCTGCAGACAGAGGGCTTTCCGGAGCCTGTCCGGCAGGTATATACTACGGATGGCCTGCCCACTATGGACATAGCCTCTTTCGTGTTTTATCTGCGTAGTTTGGATCCCGCGGAGCTGCAGGGCGCTCCCATTCGCGCTAATCTTATTCTGGTTACGGAAAGTGTTCCGTCAGAACTTCGCTATTTGGGGGACGATTACGCCTTCTGGCCGGGAGAAGCCGCCTGGCACTACCGGGTGAAAATGCTGGGCAGGGGACTGATGGAGAATCACACCGGCGATGAAATCGACATCTGGATTTCGCCCAAACCGGAACATGCTTTCCGCGGCCTGGAAGTCAAACTGGGGAAAGCCACAGTGCTTGCCAAGATGGTCCTGCCCGAATGATTACCCTGGAACAACTTCTTACGAGCCGGGACGCCCGGGTACAGCACCAGCGGGATTTGCTGGCAGCCTGGCCGGGGCATACGCTTATCTGCCTTACAGTACAGTTTCCCGGACCCGAAAAGCGGTCCGCATCGACCTTGATTGTCGGTGGCGCAGGCATGGCCGCCCTGCTGGATAAGTTCGGCAGCGTTGTTCACCATGCACAGGTTCGGGATCTGGAAACCGGCTACGAGGCCTATCTGCTGGTCCCGCTGCCGGCCATTTTAGTGAAAAAGACCTGCTGCGAAATTGAGGACAAGCATCCTTTGGGTCGATTGATGGACATCGACGTGCTGAGTCCGGACGTCATGCCCGGCCAGACCGGGCATCTTGTGGACCGTGCCACGCTGGGCCTTCTGCCGCGCCCGTGCCTCCTTTGCGACCAGCCTGCCCGGTACTGCATGAGGGCCCATACGCACACTTTGGAGGAACTGCTCTGTAAGGTCGAGCAGATGGTGGCGGATTTTGCTTAAAATCCAATACAAATCCTTGTTAATTCTCTTATAAATCCGTACATTCGCGTCGTAATTGTTTTACAGGTCAAACCGGGAGTATTGGGAAGCCTGTGGGATAATGGAACCATACGCATGTAACAACATACAGGAGATGCCTTTGCAGTCTCCTTTCTTCCGCAACAAGGTGGAAGGTTTCCTCCGGGCAAACGGCCTTCGGATGGAAACTTTGGATGTGTATTATACCCTGCAAAATACAGATGGAGACATTCTCGCGGGCGCGGGCCTGGCCGGGGATGTGATCAAGTGTGTAGCCGTAGCGGCGGAAGCCCGGTCGGAGGGCCTTGTGGCGCCGCTGGTATCCCATATTCTTTCCCAGCATGGGGCTGGAAATCTCAAGGTGTTCACCAAGCCGGAAAACGAGGCTGTGTTTACCAGCTTAGGGTTCCACGTCATTGCTCGTGCACCGTTGGCTATTCTCATGGAAAACGGCAGAGGACTGGAGGAGTATCTTGCGTCATTCCCGGTCTCGACCGAGCATCAAACCACCGGCGTCGTGGTCATGAACGCCAATCCGTTCACCCTGGGGCATCTGTACCTGCTGCAGCAGGCCGCCACGCAAGTGGACCGCCTGGTGGTGATCCCAGTGAAAGAAACGCCCGTCTCAAGCGAAGCATATAAGCCTTACTTCACGTACGAAGAACGTCTGGCTATGATTCGCTCAGCTTGTTCAGAAGAAAATTATTATTTGCCAGGCATAGCAAAGCATAAATTGTCAGAAGAAAATTATTTTTTGTGCAGTAGCCCAAAAAACCAATTTTCTTCTGAAGATACAAGCCAAATAAACAGCCCTTTACGGCAAAAAATTGGTTTTTCGCAAAGCCTTGCGAAAAATAATTTTTTGACGTCAAAACTTATCGTTCTAGAGGGATCGGATTATCAGATTTCGGCGGCTACTTTTCCTACATATTTCCTGAAGGATTTATCGGAGGCTGCTGAGACGCAGATGCGGCTGGATCTGGACCTTTTTGCACGGCATATTGTGCCGGCATTGGGAGCTACTGTCCGCTTTGTGGGGAGCGAACCGCTGGACCCGCTCACGGCCCGATACAATGCCCTTATGCAGGAAATTTTGCCGATAAAGGTGGTGGAAATTCCCCGTCTGGAGACCCCCGATCAGGTCGGGGATGACGGCACGACCGGTGCCGACCAGTCGTCATGCCCAGCCACCGGCCAGTCGTCATGCCCGGCTCCGACCGGGCATCCCGTATCCGCATCGGCGGTGCGGGCGGCGTTGGAGCAGGGGAGTTACGCCCGTGCGGCGGCATTGTGTCCGGCGACCACGCGGCCGTACCTTATGGCCGCGCTGGCGGAACGTGCCTTGCGACTGGAGCTGGATACGCCCATGAAACCCGGTTTGGTGGGACCTGACGGTTCCGGCGCACACAAGGACATGGATTATGCCCTCATGCTGAAGGCCATTGCGGCGCTCCGTCCTTACTGGAGCCGCATGGCTAAAGCCAGCGTGCCTCCGCTCCTACAGATGATCGGCATCGAGGCGGAAAAAACCATGAAAAAAGCCACGGGCGGGGTGAACACTCACCGCGGTGCCATTTTCGCCTTAGGTCTAGCCCTCAATGCCCATGGAATGGAAGTATCTGTAACAGAGGAGGTTATGCATAACAACCTGGTACAAATTGCACGGGCGATTTTGTGTAACCAATTGACTGATAGCAATTTGCATTCCATGGCCGATGGTGCCAGTCCGGCCGGTAACGCGCCGTCGACTAACCTTTCTCACGGCGCGCAAGCCGCCAGGCAATATGGCGTAAAAGGCGCGCGCGAAATGGCCCTGGAAGGCTATAAAGACCTATGGGCCGATTGGCTTCCGTACTACAGGCGCTCGCAAAATGCCTTGCGGACGCTGCTCCGCATCATGTCCACGCTGGACGATACCTGCGTCATTCATCGCGTGGGCTATGAAAGGGCGCAGGAGGTGAAGCGGGAGGCCGCTGCGCTGCTGGAGATGGCCGATCAGGTCGGCCATGACGAAACGACCAAGATGGCCGATCAGGTCGGCCATGACGCATCCGTCATGCCCGGCTTGACCGGGCATCTCTGCGAAGCATACGCCGCGGAGGGCATCTCTCCCGGCGGGGCGGCCGACATGCTTGCCCTTACAATATTCATTGACTCATTAACAAACTGATAACTATTATGGTAGAACTCATTAATCATGGTGTTTACCTGCTGGACGGCAAAACCATTGCCCAGCAGGCCGAAACCACCCCGGACGAGGCCCGGGAGAATACCATTGCCTATCAGATCCTTCGCGCACACGACGTGAACGGTTCCAAAGGCAACAAACTCCGCATCCGCTTCGATGCCATGGTTTCCCATGACATCACTTACGTCGGCATCATCCAGACAGCCCGCGCCAGCGGCCTGGAGAAATTCCCGCTGCCGTATGCCATGACCAACTGCCACAACTCCCTGTGCGCAGTGGGCGGCACCATCAACGAGGACGACCACGTGTTCGGTCTCAGTGCTGCCAAAAAGTATGGCGGTATCTATGTGCCTGCCAATCAGGCGGTTATCCACCAGTATGCCCGCGAGGCCCTCACTGCCTGCGGCAACATGATCCTGGGCTCGGATTCTCACACCCGCTACGGCTCCCTGGGCAATATGGGCGTCGGTGAAGGCGGCGGTGAACTGGTCAAACAGCTCCTCAAGAATACCTGGGACATCAACGCCCCCGAGGTGGTGCTGGTATGGCTGGAAGGCAAACCCAAACGCGGTATCGGCCCGCACGATGTAGCCATCAGCCTGGTGAAAGCCACCTTCGAGAGCGGCTTCGTCAAGAACAAAGTGCTGGAATTTGCCGGCCCTGGCGTAAAGGAACTGCCCATCGACTTCCGTAACGGTGTCGATGTCATGACCACCGAAACCACCTGCCTCTCATCCATCTGGATCACCGACGACGAGGTGAAGAACTACTTCCAGATGCACAACCGTCCGGAGGCCTTCAAAGAGCTGAAACCGGGCAAGGTGGCCTATTACGACGCCATGATTAAAATCGACCTGAGCACGCAGGAAAGCATGATCGCCCTGCCGTACCATCCGTCCAACGCCGTGAGCATCCATGAGCTCCAGGCTAATCCGGAAAAGGTGCTCAAGGCCATCGAGGAAGACACCAAAAAGCGTTTTGGCGACAAAGTGCATCCGGACCTGCTATCCAAGATCAAGGACGGTAAGGTCTATGCCGATCAAGGCATCATCGCCGGCTGCTCCGGCGGTACCTACGACAACCTGAGCGAGGCCGCCACCATCCTGAAAGGCAAGTCCATCGGCAACGATTACTTTACGATGAGCGCCTACCCGCAGAGCACGCCCGTGTATCTGGCCACCACGCGCAATCACATCGCCGAGGAACTCCTGGAGGCTGGCGTGGTTATTAAACCCGCCTTCTGCGGACCGTGCTTCGGTGCCGGCGACGTGCCCTCCAACAACGGCCTGTCCATCCGCCACACCACCCGCAACTTCCCCAACCGTGAAGGCTCCAAGCCCGGTCAGGGCCAGATTTCCATGGTAGCCCTGATGGACGCCCGTTCCATCGCCGCCACTGCAGCCAACGGAGGTGTCATCTCCGCCGCAACGGACATCGACTACAACGACACGCACAAGCCTTACAGCTTCGACGGCCGCATTTACGAAAAACGCGTGTACAACGGATATGGCAAGGCCGATCTGAGCGAGGAGCTGCGCTACGGTCCCAACATCAAGGACTGGCCCACCATGTATCCCATGCAGGAGAACATGTTGGTGGAACTGGCCGCCGTCATCCACGATCCGGTAACCACCACCGACGAGCTCATCCCGTCCGGAGAAACCTCCAGCTATCGCTCCAATCCACTGAAGCTCAGCGAATTCGCCCTGAGCCGCCGCGTACCCGAGTACGTAGGTCGCAGCAAGCGCATCCAGGCCGATGACCTGGCCCGCCGCGAGGGCAAGGTGACGCCGGAAATTGCCGCAGCGCTCAAGGCCGTCGGTGCATCGGCACAGGACACCTCCTTCGGTTCCTGCGTCTTCGCCAACAAGCCCGGTGACGGCTCTGCCCGTGAGCAGGCCGCTTCCTGCCAGAAGGTGCTGGGCGGCGACGCCAACATCTGCTACGAGTACGCCACCAAGCGCTACCGCTCCAATTGCATCAACTGGGGTATCGTTCCGTTTACCATCGGCCCGGATACGCCGTTTGAATATGAGGTAGGGGACTATGTCTTTGTGCCCGGCATCCGCAAGGCCATCCTGAATGGCGCCGAAGAGATTGACGCCCAGGTGATTACCAAGGCCGGCGTAAAGCCCATCCACCTCTTCTTCCAGAACCTCACCGCCGACGAGCGTCAAATCCTCGCCGACGGCTGCCTGATGAATTACTATAAAAACAGAAAATAATTATGGAAAAGATTAAAATGAAAACGCCGCTGGTCGAGATGGACGGCGACGAAATGACCAGAATCCTGTGGAAAATGATCAAGGATGAGCTCATCCTGCCCTTCGTGGACCTGAAGACCGAGTACTATGACCTGGGTCTGCCGTACCGCGACAAGACTTCCGACCAGGTGACCATCGACTCCGCCAACGCCACCAAGAAATATGGCGTGGCCGTCAAGTGCGCTACCATCACCCCCAACGTGCAGCGCATGAGCGAGTACAACCTGCACCAGATGTGGAAGAGCCCCAACGGCACCATCCGTGCCATGCTGGACGGCACCGTGTTCCGCACACCCATCACCATCCCTTCCATCCATCCGGCCGTCAAGTTCTGGAAAAAGCCCATCACCATTGCACGTCATGCCTATGGCGACGTGTATCGTGACGTGGAAATCCAGACCACCGAGCCCGGCGTGGCCAAACTGGTGTTCGAAGGTGTCTCCGGACAGCGCATCGAGGAAGTGATCCACGAGTTCGCCGGCCCCGGTGTCATCGAAGGCATGCATAACACGGACAAATCCATCGCCAGCTTCGCCCACAGCTGCTTCAAGTACGCCCTGGACGTGAAGGAAAACCTTTGGTTCGCCACCAAGGACACCATCTCCAAGAAGTACGACGGCCGCTTCAAGGCCATTTTCGAGGAAATCTACGAGAAACAGTACAAGGAGCAGTTCGAGGCCGCCGGCATCGAGTACTTCTACACCCTCATTGACGATGCCGTAGCCCGCGTCATGCGTTCCGAAGGCGGCTTCATCTGGGCCTGCAAGAACTACGACGGCGACGTGATGTCCGACATGGTCTCCACCGCTTTCGGTTCCCTGGCCATGATGACCTCCGTGCTGGTGAGCCCGGACGGCAAGTACGAGTACGAGGCCGCTCACGGTACCGTTACCCGTCACTATTACAAGTATCTGAAGGGCGAAGAGACCTCTACCAACCCCATGGCTACCATCTTTGCCTGGAGCGGTGCTTTCCGCAAGAGAGGCGAACTGGACAAGCTGCCTGAACTGGTGAACTACGCTAACCAACTGGAACAGGCCTGCTTTGACACGCTGAATGAAGGCCTCGAGACCAAGGACCTGGTGAACCTCTCCGAAGGTATTACCCCTAAGGGCCTTACCTCCCTGCAGTTCCTCCAGGAAATCCGCAAGCGTTTGGAAATCCGCCTGGGTGCTTAACCCAGCGGATAGAACAGACTGTTATATCGGCTTTGCCAGCTCCTGTCGTAGTGCATGCGCACTGTGCGGGCGCTGGCAAATTCGTTAAAGTTGGCCCAGGCCTGCAGGAAAAGGGCGGCGAAGTCTGTCCGGTTATGCAGCGTGAGGGCAAAGAGCGTGTAAACCGCTGTAATATATACGCACGCGCGCTCGCGATCGTCCGCCTGGGGCGATGCCGGCTCCGCAAGGGTAAGCCGCTGGGACTGCGCAAAGGCAAGGTCTGCGATAGCATCGGCCAATAAAGCCTCGCTGGAGGGCTTGTAGAGTTGCACGCAATAGCGTTCGACCGCATGTTTCTGGGCCGATATTTCCGCATCCAGAATGGGAAGGGAAGCGGGCAGGGAACTCTGGAAATACTGCTGCGGCTGCGCCTGGCCCTTGAGGAACTGCAGTGCCAGAACACAATAGTCCCGGACACTGGCCTCGATGACCATTGCATAGGGCGCTTTTTCGTCGATGCGCGCAAGTATTTCTGCTGCCTTTGCCATACTTGGTGTCAAATATACGAAAAATCTATTAATTTTGTACGAAGATGCCCGGCAAGTCGGGCCAACACCTTAAGTATATGAAGATTGTATTTTTAGACGCCATCACCATGGGAGATACTTCCCTGGAGGAAATGGCCGCCCTGGGTGAGCTGGAATGCTACCCGAATTCCTCGCCGGAGGAGGCTCGCGAACGGGTAAAGGATGCCGATGTCGCCTGCCTGAACAAAGTCATCGTTAACAAGGAGTTTCTGGATGCAGCACCCAAGCTCAAACTGGTGTGCGAGGCCGGAACGGGCATCAACAATATCGACGTCAAACTGTGCGAGGAGCGGGGCGTTGCCGTGCGTAATGTAGCGGCTTACTCCACGGATTCCGTGGCCCAGATCACCTGGATGCACATCCTGAACCTGACCACCCGCGCCTTCCATTATCAAGAATTTGTGCACAGCGGTGCCTATAGCAAGAATGGGGTCCATGTGGATTTCGCCCACCCGTTCACGGAGATTTCCGGCAAAACGCTGGGCATCGTGGGCATGGGCGCTATCGGCCAAAAGGTGGCCGCCATCGGTAAGGCCTTTGGGATGGAGGTCATCTATTATTCCACCTCAGGTACCGGCCACTGTAAGGACTATCCTTGCGTTGGGCTTGGAGAATTGCTGGAACGGTCCGATGTCATTTCCATCCACGCCCCGTACAATGAACGTACGGCGGGGCTGATCGGCTACAAAGAACTGGCCCAGATGAAGCCCACGGCTGTTTTGGTGAATACGGGTAGGGGAGGCATAGCAGTAGAAGAGGACCTGGCCTGCGCTATCGAGGAAGGGCTTATTGCCGGCGCGGCGCTGGATGTTTATGTTAAAGAGCCGCTCCCGCTGGACAGCCCGCTCATGAGGGCCGCGGAAAAGTGCCCGCAGCGCATGCTCCTGAGCCCCCACACAGCCTGGAACTCCCGCGAGGCCCGCGCCCGCCTTGCGCACGGCATGGCGGAAAATATCCGCCGGTTCTTCGGTGATAACTAACTGCTTGATTATTAATATCTTACAATACAATCCTCGTTCGATTTTTGAACGAGGATTTTCTTATAATGTTATATGTACCAATATTTTAACGATCACCCCAATTTTTTTTTCATTTTTATTTGCAAATTCAAAAAATCTTCATACCTTTGCAGTGTACTAATGAACTAATACACCGCAAAAGCTATGATAAGTATTCAAAATCTTTCGTTCAGTTATGGCTCCAAAGGTGTTCTGAAGAACATCAACATGGAGCTGAAGGGCGGTAACATTTATGGCCTGCTGGGGGAGAACGGTGTGGGTAAAACCACTCTTCTTACCTTGCTGTGTGGCCTTAAGAAGCCCCAGACCGGCACCATCGACACCGATGGCCGCAATCCTTTCGACCGTCATCCCAGCCTGCTGGCAGAGCAGTTCTATCTCCCGGATGAGGTCGCTACCGTTCACAACCGGGCCAACCAGTTTGGTTTGGAGACGGGCGCACTCTGGCCCAAGTACGACCACGGCAAGTTCCTTACCATTCTCCGGGAATTCGAGGTGGACGAAAACCAGCGCATGGACAGCATGAGCGCCGGCCAGCTCAAGAAAACCTGGATTTCCTTCGCCCTCGCGTGCAACGTGCGTCATTATTTCATGGACGAACCCACCAACGGCCTGGACATCCCGTCCAAGTCCCAGTTCCGCAAAGCCATCACCCTTTACACCAACGAGGATGCCTGTGTGGCCATTTCCACGCATCAGGTGCGCGACCTGGAAGAAATCATCGACCCTATTATTATTCTGGACAAGGAGGACGTATTGGTGAATGCCAGCCTGCAGAAGATCAGCGAGAAGCTCTTCTTCGACTATGGCACCACCCTGCATCCGGAGGCCCTGTACCTGGAGCATACGCCCGGCGGCGCCATCCAGGTGTATCCCAACACCACAGGCGAGGAATCCAAGGTGAATCTGGAAGCCCTCTTCAACGCCGTGCATGCCCACAAAGATGTTGTTAAAGCCTTATTCCAATAATCCTATGACAAACGAAGTATTCCAAGGCTCCCGTTTCTGGGCCTATTTCAAATACGATTTCACGCAAATGTGGCGCAACCACGTAAAAGCGGCCATCGGTATTGGCTTTGCCGGTCTGATTGCCTATTTCGTGGTGGTGCTGTTCAATCTTACTTTTGGAGACGGCTGGCAGGGCCCCGGCATTGCAGGCCGATTCGTGGTCTTTGGCGTTGCTGCTGCCGCCCTGGAACTCTACTACACCCGCATTTACGGCTACCTCACCGATAAACGCAAAGGCAGCGCCTGGCTCATGTTGCCGGCTTCCTCCTTTGAGAAGTGGCTGTCCATGCTCATCATGGCCGCCATTGTCCTTCCGGTGCTGTTCCTGTGCGCATCGTTCCTGGTGGACAGCGTCCTGTGCATGCTGGACCCTTCCCTGGGTGATTCCATGTTGAGCGTAATCGGCGGTGGCTGGCAGTCCTTGATGGATGCCATGACCAATGTCAACACCGACTACACCCTTACCTTGAATATAGCCCCGCTGGGCTGGGCTATGGTGATGAGCCTGATCGGCAACCTGCTCTATTTCCTGCTCTGCGGCATTTGCTTCAAGCGTAACAAAATCCTGGGTGCCTTTGTCATCGCGTTCGGCTTCAGCATGCTCTCTTCCATCGTCGTGAGCTTCTTCAACTTTGGCTTCATGAACAACTTGGATGTGGACGATATGATGGTCGCCCAGGCCAACATCAACCACTTCTTTAATTGGATCAATGCCATGTCCATCCTGTTCGTGGTCATCTGCGCCGGCGGCATCTTCTGGCGCATCAAAACCATAAAGCATTAAACCATGGATTTTCATAGCGACAAACCCATCTATCTGCAAATTGCCGATACCCTCTGCGAGCAAATCCTCTCCGGCAGCATGAAGGCCGAAGACCGGATTCCCTCCGTACGAGAATACGGCGCAGAGATAGGCGTAAACCCCAATACCGTGATGCGCACGTACGAGAAACTCACGGACGATGGCATCATCTACAACAAGCGCGGAATCGGCTACTTTGTATCGGCCGATGCCCGTGAAAAGATCCTGGAAGTCCAAAAGGCTGATTTCCTCTCGAAAGAAGTTCCCGCCATCCGTCGCAAGATGGAACTGTTGGGACTGGATGCAAGTATTTTTAACAAGTAAAACGATATGAAAAAGTTTTTAAGCGCCCTGTGCGCAATCGCACTCATCAGTTGCACCTGCAATGTCCATCTGGGCAATGGCAAAAATGGAAAAACCGTCACCTGCAAAGGTCCCGTGATCACCAAAACCTTCGATCTGGCCGATTTTAACGCCATCGAAATCAATGGCCAGGCCGACCTGGAATTCACGCAGACCACCGGCTCCTATGGCGTAAGCGTAGAAGCCAACGAGGAAGTATTCCAGCACCTGAACTACCGTGTAGTGAATGGAACGCTCATTCTGGAAACCATCAATAAAGTAAACATTCGGGCCGATAAATATGAGATTTACGTCAGTGCTCCCATGCTCTCCGGCATTGAGGTAAACGGTGCCATCGATGGCAAGATTTTCTCTCTGAACCAGCAGGAGAAGTTCGAATTAGAGGTGAACGGCGCAGCCGACCTGGAACTGGACAATGTAACTGTCCCGGAATTCAAGATTGAGATTAACGGTGCCGGTGACCTGGACTGTAAAGACCTGAACGTTGGGGCGTTGAACATTGAAGTGAACGGCGCAGGCGATGTGAAACTCGCTGGCAAGGCCGAAAGCTGCAAACTGGATGTGTCCGGCGCAGGCGACATCGATGCCCGCAAACTGGATTGCGAGCAGTTTGAGACTCACAAGGCCGGTCTGGCTTCTATTAAGACGAAATAATGTGCTGCGCGCGCCAGGTTGCCGGGGTAAGGCCCGTCACCATCTTGAATTGGTTGGAGAAATTGCCCCTGTCCCGGTAACCGACGCGCAGCCCGATGTATGAGGCGGGAGTTTTGGGTTCCGCCAGCAAAAGCGCCTGCGCATCCTGGATGCGCAACTGCGTACGGAAAGAACGGAAGTCCTCTCCACGCATGGCAAAATACCTGAACAAAGTAGCGGAATCTGTGCCGATGTGCGCAGCCGACTCTTCAATGGTCCGGTCCGGAAGACGGTAACCTTTGCCGTCCACCCAGGTCCGGACCAGTTTTTCCACCCGCTTGTACGTATCTGGAAGCAAGGGAGTAGGCACAGAAAAAGAAGGAGCCTGCTCCTTTTTGGTGAACAGGCTCCTGAAGGAATCTTGTAGGGATTTCTTACCAGCCCAGAACATAGGCGAAAATGAGCGGTGCTACGATGGTGGCGTCGCTTTCCACAATGAACTTGGGCGTATCCGGTGCCAACTTGCCCCAGGTGATTTTCTCGTTGGGGACAGCGCCGGAATAGGAACCGTAAGAAGTGGTAGAATCCGAGATCTGGCAGAAATAGGCCCAGAGGGGAGTGCCTTCCCAACCCAGGTCCTGCTCCATCATGGGAACGCAGCAGATGGGGAAGTCACCGGCGGTGCCGCCGCCAATCTGGAAGAAGCCTACGCCGGGAGCGTTCTTCTTGTACCAATCGACCAGGAACATCATGACTTCCACACCCTGGATGACCATGTGCGGGTCATACTCGCCACGGATGACGTGGGCAGTGAAGATATTACCAGTGGTGCAGTCTTCCCATGCAGGGCAGATGATGGGGATGTTCTTTTCACAGGCGGCGACCACCCAGCTGTCCTTAGGGTCGATCTCATAGTACTGCTTGAGAACGCCGCTGCGGATCATCTGATAGATGAACTCGTACGGGAGATATCTCTTGCCTTCTGCCTTGGCTTTGTCCCACACCTCTACCAGGTGCTTTTCCAGACGACGGAATGCTTCTTCTTCCGGAATGCAGGTGTCCGTAACACGGTTGTAATGGTTGTCCAGCAGTTCCTGCTCCTGTTTGGGGGTGAGGTCACGGTAGCCGGGAACACGATAATAGTGGCTGTGGGCCACCAGGTTCATGATGTCTTCCTCCAGGTTGTTTGCACTGCAGCAAACGAAGGCGATTTTGTCCTGACGGATCATCTCTGCCAGGGAAAGGCCCAGTTCTGCGGTGGACATGGCACCGGCCATGGCCAGGAACATTTTACCACCCTTGTTCAGGAGATCTTCATAGGCTTTTGCAGCATCTACCAGGGCTGCGGAATTGAAATGACGGTAGTGATGGGTAATGAATTGAGAGATAGGTCCCTTTTCCATTTTTTTAATACATTTCCGCAAGGCGAAGCCAGTCTTTGACTTCCAACCGCACAGATTATGGGCAAAATTAGAAAAATATTACTAAATTTGCAACACGTAAAACCTACCTACCAAGAAGATGCATTTCTTCCCGAGCATAGAGAAAGCATACACGCAAGATCATTTGGGCGCATGCGAGGCGCAGCGTCTGGCGGAATACATCGCCTTCGGGCCCGTTGTATTCCAGGTGAGCCGCCTTATGCTCAAGCTGGGAATCCTGGAAATGCTGCGGGAAAAACCTGCCACAACGGCAGAAATCGCCCAGAAAACAGAGCTCAGTATCTATGCCGCCAAAGTCCTGCTGGAAGCATCCCTTTCCATCGGTACGGTAATCATCGACAAGGAGGACAAATTCCATCTCACCAAAACCGGCTGGTTCCTGCTTACGGATACGGCCACCAAGGTGAACATGGAGTTTAACCAGGATGTCAATTATGAGGGCCTTTTCCATCTGGAAGAATCCCTCAAGGAAGGCCGTCCAGCCGGTCTGGAGCACTTCGGCTCCTGGCCTACCATTTACGAAGGCCTTTCCTCCCTTCCGGAGCAGGCGCAAAAAAGCTGGTTCAGCTTCGACCATTATTATTCGGACCACTCCTTCGAGGATGCCCTCAAGATTGTATTTTCTTATCAGCCCGGCAAAATCCTGGATGTGGGCGGCAATACCGGCCGTTTTGCCCAGTGTTGCGTTGCCAAGGATCCCGCCGTGGAAGTAACCGTAGCGGATCTTCCCCAGCAAATCGGGCTCATGAAAAAGGCTATTTCCGGCAATCCGGACGCCAATCGCATCCACGGCATAGAAATGAACCTGCTGGCCACGGCCTGCACTTTCCCGCAAGGCCTGCAGCCGGATATCATCTGGATGAGCCAGTTCCTGGACTGCTTCAGCGAGGAACAGATCGTCTCCATCCTGCAAAGGGCCGCCAAGGTGATGGCTCCGCATGCGCGGCTGCTCATCATGGAAACCTTCTGGGACCGCCAGAAGTACGAGACCGCAGCCTTCTGTCTCACCATGACCAGCGTCTATTTCACCGCGCTCGCCAACGGAAATTCAAAAATGTACCATTCAGAGGACCTCATGCGCCTGGTGGATGCCGCCGGACTTCAGGTGGAGCAAATCCACGACAACCTGGGGCTGGGTCACAGCATTTTGGTATGCAAAATCAAATAACTTTTATACCTATACTATTATGACTATCGACGAAATTTACGAGAAAGTGAACGAATTCCTGGTGGAAGACCTGGAAATTGAAGAAAGCAAAATCAGCGAGGATGCCCGCCTGAAAGAGGACCTGGGTATCGACTCCCTGGAAGTGGTGGACGTTGTTGTCCTGGTGGAAGAGCAGTTCGGCTTCAAGATGAAACCGGAAGACTTCAAGGAACTCATCACCCTGGACGATTTCTGCAAATTCATCGCTGCCCGTATTGGCTAATCAGGAAGGCACGCGTGCATGGCGTGGCGCCACGGACGGAACCCCGTGGATGCAGCGTTCGCTGCTGTCCATGGTGAGAGTATGTCCTCTATGGCTCAGCTACGGTATCATGTCACTGGCCATCCCATTCTATGTACTGTTTGACGGACGGGGCCGAAGGGCCTCGTACCGTTTTTTCCGCAAAAGAATGGGCTATGGTTCAGTGTATAGTTGTGCATGCGTATTCCGCAACATGTTCGGCATGGGGAAGCTGGTCATGGACCGTTTTAGCGCCTATGCCGGCAAGCGTTTCCGGATGAGTGCGGATGGCGGGGAACTGTTTGATAACCTGGCCGCAGAATCTGGCGCATTTATGATGCTGGGCTCCCATTTGGGAAATTTCGAGATGGTGGGCTACATGACGCCGTCCCCCCGTCCCATCAAGGTGCTGGTTTATGCCGGCGAAACGGCCACCGTCATGCAAAACCGCAGCCGGATGTTTGCCGCCAGCCAGATAGAGATGGTTCCGGTCAAGAAGGATCTGTCCCACCTGTTCATCCTGAACAGCGCACTGACGGACGGAGAAATCGTCTCCCTCCCGGCCGACCGTCCCTTCGGGTCGCACAAGGTATTCCGCCTCCCTTTTTTAGGGGCCGATGCCAACTTCCCGCAAGGGCCGTTCATCCTGGCCGTCCAGCGTGAGGTGCCGGTTATCGTCGCATTTGCGATCAAGGAGAACCGCAGCACCTATCACATCGTGATGCGCAGGCTGGACATCCCCCAGGAAGGGACATCGGCAGAACGGGCGAAAGCATTGGCTGCAAGCTATGTTTCCATACTGGAGAGCATGGCGCGCCGCTATCCGGAACAATGGTATAACTTTTTTGATTTTTGGGCCGAATGAAACCCTTTAGCGACATTCCCATTGGCGAATTACTGCCCCAACAGCCCCCGTTCCGCTTTGTCGATTCCCTGGAGGAATACACGGAGGAACTGGCCCGTATCCGCTTTACGCCGGAGGAAGGAAAGAACCTTCTCATGGAAGACGGCTGCCTGAGTGCTGCCGGGCTCATGGAACACATGGCCCAGTGCAGTGCCGTACGGGTAGGGTATTACAACAAATTCATCCTCAAGTTGCCGGTGAAGATTGGCTATATCGGCCAGTTCCGGAAACTGAAGATTGCGCGTCTTCCCAAGGCAGGAGAAACCCTGGAGACAACCATTTACCTCAAGGAAGAAGTTTATAACATTACCATGGTAGATGCCGAGGTGCGGATTGGCGATGAAATCATTGCCACCGCTTCCCTCAAGAGCGCCGTCAAGGATGACTAAAGTCTTTTGTACAGGATGCGGCGTAGTTACGCCGGTTGGGGACACCCCGGAAGCGGTGTTCCTGGCCGTGCGTGCCGGCCGCTCTGCACTGCAGCTTTATCCGGCCCGGCCGGAGCCGTATATGGCTTCTCTCCTGAGCCGGCAAGGTTTCAACGGCCCTTCTTTCTTTGAGCACATTGCCATTGAAGCCGCCCGCAAAGCCTTGGCGCAGGCGGGATTAGACCCGTCCGGTCCTCGTGTCGGGCTGGTGCTTTCCGCCATCAAAGGCAATGTGGAACAAATTGATAGTGAGGATGTTTCGCTGGCGGCAGCAGCCGCTCGCATAGCCGCCGAACTGGGAGTTACTTCCCAGCCTGTAGTGGTATCCAACGCCTGTATTTCCGGCCTGGCCGCCTTGCTGCAAGGCATGCGGATGCTCCGTTCCGGCGCTTACGACCATGTAATCGTAGTGGGAGCAGAGGTACAGTCCCGGTTCATCGTCACCGGTTTCCAGTCCCTGAAAGCGTTGTCGCTGCAAGCCTGCAAGCCCTTTGATGCGGCAAGGGATGGACTGAACCTGGGAGAGGCTGCGGCAGCCATGGTGCTGCGCGCAGAGATGCCCGGTCAAGCCGGGCATGACGAGGTCACGGCGCCCGACGGCGTCATGGCCGACACCGATCGGCCATCTCTCTGGGAACTGGTCGATGGGGCCGTACGGAACGATGCCAATCACATTTCGGGGCCGTCACGGACCGGCGAGGGCAGTTACAATGCCCTCAAATACCTGCTTCCGCTGGTCAATCGGGAGCAACTCGCCTTTGTGAACGTTCATGGTACGGCTACGCGCTACAACGACGAGATGGAAGCCATCGCCCTTGAACGGGCAGGTCTGTTGGATGTGCCCGTGAATGCGCTGAAAGGCATTTTCGGCCATTCGATGGGTGCCGCCGGCATTCTGGAATCTATCGTGTCGATGCAGGCCTGCGACGCCGGCGTGGTGCTGCCCACCCAGGGCTTTTCGGAGCTGGGGGTAAGCCGCCCGGTGCGGGTATTGGCACAGGAAATGCCCACCAGCGGAACGGAATTCATCAAGCTGCTTTCCGGTTTTGGTGGCGTAAACGGAGCCCTGCTCTTCAAAAAAGGAGGTGCGCGATGAAACACGTGAGCATTCCCTCCGGAGCGGACCTTGGCGCCCTGTACAGGCAGGTGGCGGGGGACTATCCCAAGTTCTTCAAGATGGACGTCCTGTCCAAACTGGGCTTCCTGCTTACGGAAATGCTGGTGGCCGATGAGGCCAACCGCTTCCAGCCTCGCGAGGACCGTGCTGTGCTGGTCTTCAGCCGGGAAGGTTGCGTAGCCAACGACCGCCATTATGCGGCTTCCATGCCCGATTTCCCTTCGCCTGCGCTGTTTGTTTATACGCTGCCCAATATCGTCAGCGGCGAGATTGCCATCCGGAACAAGTATGCCGGAGAGACATCGGCCTATGTGCTGGAAAAATACGACGAAGCACAGTTGTGGGCCCTTGTACGCGAGGCTTTCCAGGACCGCTGCACCAAAAGCGCGGTGGTAGCCTGGATCGATTGCCCCTCGGATACGGTATGGAAGGCCGATGCCTGGCTGGTAGGCCGGGAAGAGATTCTCAAATGATTTTTGTATTTTTGCAATATGAACGAATTGATTAACGAATTAAAACTGAAGGTAATCGAGGCCCTGAACCTGGAGGGCATGACACCTGAGGATATCGACGATAACGCTCCGCTGTTCGGGGATCAGGGCCTGGGCCTGGATTCCATCGACGTGTTGGAACTCATCGTGTTGCTGGAGAAAAACTACGGCATCCGGCTGGCCACGCCCCAGGAAGGCAAGGAAGTCTTCAAGAGCATGGCCGTCATGGCCGAATACGTGGCAGCCAACAGAAAGAAATAAGTGAAGGACGTCATCGTCATAACGGGCGCGGGTGTAGTGAGCGCAATCGGGTGCGGCAAGGCCGATACCCTGGCGGCGCTGCGCGAAGGCCGTACCGGAGTAGGACCTGTCCGTTACCTGGAAACCTCCCTAAAGGATTATCCGGTAGGGGAGATTGCCCTGAGTAATACGGAAATGGCCGCCCTTTCGGGGGCGCCGGCCACCTGGCCGCGGACCACGCTCATGTCCATCCTGGCCATCCAGGAGGCCCTGAAAGAGGCCGGCTTGGAGACCCCCGATCAGGTCGGGGGTGATGACAGGGGCTCCGTCATGCCCGGCTCCGACCGGGCATCTCGTATCCTCGTGTCCGGGACCACTGTAGGAGCCATGGATCTGACGGAAAAAATCTATCCGGACTATTCCTCGGACCACAGTTGCGGGGCCTGCACGGACCTGGCAGCCCTGTTTGTGGACGGATTTGACGATGCGACAACCTTATCCACAGCCTGCTCTTCCGCCGCCAATGCCATCATTTATGGTGCTAACTTATTGCGTACGGGCCAATGCAAGTGCGTAGTAGCGGGTGGCAGCGAGAGCCTGTCCAACTATCACCTGAACGGTTTCCACTCCCTGATGATCCTGGACCAGCAGCCTTGCCGTCCTTTCGACGCCAACCGCGCCGGGTTGAACCTGGGAGAGGGTGCTGCCTATCTGGTGCTGGAAACCCTGGAAGGGGCTTTGCAGCGCGGTGCCAAACCGCTGGCCATCCTTTCCGGCTTCGGAAACGCCTGCGACGCCTTCCACCAGACCGCGTCTTCGGAAAATGGAGAAGGCGCTTATCTGGCGATGACACAGGCACTTAAGCGGGCCGGTCTTCAGCCTGCAGACATCGACTATGTGAATGCGCACGGCACCGGAACGCCCAATAACGACGCGTCCGAGAGCACGGCGCTGCGGCGGGTGTTTGGCGACAACTTGCCTCCGGTAAGTTCCACCAAGCCTTATACCGGGCACACCACCAGCGCTTCCGGCTCCATCGAGGCCGTATTCTGCCTCCTGGCCCTGCAGCACGGTTTCCTTCCCGCGGAACTCAACTGGAGTACCCCGGATCCGGCCTGCATAGTGCCGGTGAGACCCCCGATCAGGTCGGGGGTGACGCCCCTCAGACATATTCTCACCAACGCCTTCGGCTTTGGCGGGAACGACTCATCCTTAATTTTGAGTGCCTATGAATAGGGAAGTGTACATACGCGCCGTAGTAAAACTGGGCCACGAGGACCCGGACTTCCGCGAGGTGATTTCCCCGCTGGAGGCACGCCGGATGGGCCGCCTGCTTAAACGGGCCCTGTGGTGCTCGGCAAAAGCGCTGAAGGAGGCCGGCGTCGCCATGCCGGACGCCATTATCACGGCTACCGACTATGGCTGTATGGAAAACTCCGAATCCTTCCTGGAAGGCGTCCTGCAGATGAACGACGCTCCCATGCGTCCGGTCCACTTTATGCAGAGCACGCACAACACCATCAGTTCGGTCATCGCCATTCACCTGGGCTGCCATGGCTATAACGCCACTTATTCCCATACGGGGGCTTCGCTGAAAAGCGCGCTGAACGACGCCATGATGCAATTGCAGTTGGGCGATATAGAGACGGCGCTGGTGGGCTGGTACGATGAACGTACACCCCAAATGGACCTTCACCGGCTACCGGGCGCAGAACGTGCCTTAGCCCTTGTTTTATCGACAAAACCATGTTTAGACTAATTATCTTATCCATTACGCAGGCCATCCTGATGTGCAGTGCCCAGTCGCTCTTTAAAGTGGCGGCCGAGCACATGGGCAGTTTCAGCTGGACCTGGGTATTTTTCCGCGACGGCGTCCTCACCAACTGGTGGCTCATCGCTTCCGGTCTCTGCGGTATTGTAGGTACGCTGGAATGGATGTACATGCTGCGGAGTTTTCCGTTCAGTCAGGTGTATCCGCTGTCGTCGCTCAGTTTCCTCTTCGGCATGCTCGTGGCAGTGATTTTCTTCCACGAAACCGTGGTTTGGACGCAGTGGATTGGCCTTTTCCTCATTCTGGCCGGCTGTTATTTCATCGTTAAATAATGCTACGCACGTTCATATCCCTGCTGGCGCTTGTGCTGAGTCTTCCTGCGTTTTCACAGGATTTGCTCACGCGTATCCGGGAGGTGAATATGACTCCGACGTTGCAAGCCGCCTGGCACCGGACCTACCATTCGCCCCTGTTGGAACAGCCGCTGGAATCGGATGGCAGGGTCTATATCGAGGAACCTTCTCGGCTCCGATGGGAAACCGTTTCGCCCATTTCCAACATCATCGTCTTTACCGGAGAAGAGGAGCGCAGCCGCTTCCGCATGCCCTCGGAAAAAGACTTTAGTGCAGAAATTTTGGAAGGGGAGCAATACACTGTGACGCTTACACCTGTACGCCGCGACCTAAAGCAACTCTTTAAGCAAATTCTGCTCACGGTCGATACCCAATCCCTGGAACTTTCACAGGTAATCATCAAAGGTCGGGACGGCGATTGGACCCTCCTGGCATTCAAAGACATCAAGCATAACGTAGCCCTGCCGGCTACGCTCTTTCAGAAATAGCCTATGTTAGAAGGAATTTTATACACCATTGTCTCGCGCGGAGAAGGAGAGGCCACGGTTCGCCTGCTTCCGGAAAGCCCCATTTACAAAGCCCATTTCCCCGGCTATCCTGTCACGCCCGGCGTTACGTTGGTGCAGATGGCCCTGGAACTGATGGGCCGTAAACTGACAGCCGCCAAAGACATCAAGTTCGTAGTGCCGGTGCTACCCACAACGGACGGCCCCGAACTCCACTATACCTGGTCCTACAGGGATGAAACCACGGCTGACATTACACTCTGTCTGGCCGATGACACCCTCTGCACCAAAATGACCGTTACCCTCCAGTAGTGCAAACTGCCCCCGACACCCTGATCTTGATTCCGACGTACAACAACGCCGGCACGGTGGGGGATGTGGTGCGTCGAGCCCAAGCCACCGGCCTTCCCGTAATGGTTGTGGACGATGGTTCCACGGACGACACCGCCACAGTTTTGCAGGAAACTGGGGTTATGGTGCTGCGGCATGCCCAAAACCGGGGGAAGGGCGGAGCGCTCAAAACCGGCTTCATGCAGGCCCGGGAACTGGGGTACAAGTATGTGATTACCCTGGATGCCGATGGCCAGCATTTCCCGGAGGACGTGCATAAACTGCTGGCGCACAAAGCACCACGCACACTGGTAGTAGGAAGCCGTTCCCAGCGTGGAAACAGCGGTGGAAGCAGTTTCGCCAACAATTTCTCCAATTTCTGGTTCCACCTGTACACGTGGAAAAAATTGCCGGACACCCAGACCGGCTATCGGCTCTATCCGTTGGAAAGCCTGCCCGGCCTGTGGCTTCTGACCGCCCGTTACGAGGCGGAACTGGCCCTGCTGGTGTTCAGCGCCTGGAAAGGGCTTCAACTCACCCCTGTTCCGGTGCAGGTAAGTTATCCGGAGGACCGTGTAAGCCACTTCCGGCCCCTAAAAGATTTCATGAGGATTACGGCCCTGAATTGCATCCTTTTAGTCGTCGCTCTCCTGTACGGCTGGCCCCGCATGTTGATAGGAAAATAAATCCTTTTCCTTTTAAGGAAAAAGCAGTATCTTTGTAACTTATTGAGAACTGCTTTGAAGGCATTTATCCTCCATATTTATGACTGGCTGTCGGCACACAAAGCCGTAGCGGCTGTTGTATTGCTGCTGGTGCTCCTGTTAAGCGCCCTCAGCGCCTTCAGGCTCACTTTCCAGGAGAACATTACGGATTTCCTTCCCACCAGGGAACAAGAGAAACTGGCAGAGACCGGCGGAGAAGGCCAGATGGCCTTGCTGTTCACCGGTGGCACGGTGGACAACAAGCTGGACGCCATGTACGCCTTTGCCGATACCTGGAATGCAGAACATGCGGATGTACAGATTACGCCGGAGGCGGATAATTCCCAGGTGATGGCGGTTTTCGATTTCCTGAGCAACAATTGGCCCTATTTCCTGGAAGAGCAGGACTATGTCCGTATGGACTCCCTGCTGGCCACGCCCACGTATGTAGCGCAAAAACTGGAAGAGGACAAGCGCTCGCTCTATGGCAGCGCCCTCCTGGCACGGTATATACGAACAGACCCGCTGGGACTGTTTTCGCCTGTCCTTCAGCGCCTGAACCAGGCCAATACGGCCTCCCAAATGATTGAGAACTGCCTGTTTACGGAGGATGGGGAAACCGGTATCGTCCTGTTCCATTCGCCGTATGGTAGTAGTGAGAGTGGCAAAAATGCGCTGCTTGCAGCAGATATCAATGCCACCAAAGCCCGTATCCAGGTACAATATCCGGAGGTGACCATCACGTCCACCGGTGCCCCGGAAGTCGCTGTAGAGAATGCTACCCGCATCAAGAAGGACTCCCTGCTGGCGCTGGCCGTAGCCTTTATCATCATCGCACTCATCCTCTGGTTCAGCTACAAGCGCTTCGCGGACGTGCTATGGATTCTCTTGTCGATTGGTGCAGGAGCCCTGTTCGCGCTGGGCCTTATCGCTTTGTTCAAGAGCAGCGTGAGCCTCATTGTGCTGGGGATCGGCAGCACCATCATCGGCATTGCCGTGAACTATCCGCTGCATTACGTGGATCACCTGAAATACCAGACCGACAAACGGAAAGCCTTGGCCGAACAGGTGAATCCGCTGCTGGTGGGCAATATCACCACCGTGGGCGCTTTCCTGAGCCTCCTGCTCATGAAGGCCGATGCCCTGCATGACTTCGGCTTTATTGCCGCCATGATGCTGGTAGGTACCATTCTCTTTGTGCTGGTGTTCCTTCCGGTGTTCGTTCCCCAACGGAAAGAAGAGCCCCGGAACCTGGTAAAACTGGATTTCGACCGCTATCTGCATCCCAGCCAGAATGTCCGCCACAGCGCATTCCTTGTTTTCCTCCTGCTTACCGGCTGGTTATGCTGGCAAAGCCGCAAGGTGGAGTTCGATGCCAACCTGCACAATATCAATTATATGACACAGGAGCAGGCGGAAGGCTTTGCCATGCTGGAACGCCTTCGTCCGCAGATTTCCACGCAGGAACTCTTTGAGGAAGCCAGCCAGGAAGCGGCCATTGCCCGATGGAATACGTTCTGGGAAGGTCACAAAGACTTGCTGCCAACCCTGGAGGGAGAAGGTCTCAAGGCAGGCTTTACGCCGCATGCCTTCCAGCCTTTCCGTGATGCCTTAGATAAAGATTGGCAGCCGCAGGAAAGGAGTTATTTCAAGCCTGTGGACTTTGCGCAGGAAAACACGCTGGTCCAGGGACTGATCCAGGATCTCTCGCAGGACTTTGGCACCATCGGCCTGCTTTGCTCGCTCATCGTCTTCCTCTTCCTGTGGCTCAGTTTCGGCAACTTGGAACTCAGCCTGCTGGCCTTCCTGCCGCTGGCTGTGAGCTGGTTCTGGATTCAAGGCATCATGGGGCTGACCGGCCTGCAATTCAATATCGTCAATATCATCCTGGCCACCTTCATTTTTGGCATGGGGGACGATTATAGCATTTTCATCACCGAAGGCCTGCTGTATGAGCGGGCTACCGGCAAGAAAATCCTGCATTCCTACAAGAATGCCGTGGCGCTCAGCGCTCTCATCATGTTTGTGGGCATCGGCGCTCTGGTGCTGGCCAAACATCCGGCCATGCGCTCGCTGGGCCTGGTAACGGTCATCGGCATGCTCACCGTAGTGGGGATGGCCTATTATCTGCCGCCGCTGGTTTTCCACTGGCTCACTACCAAGGACGGAGCCCCGCGTAAAACGCCGCTCACCCTAAGGAACATGCTGCGGACTGCGTTTATCGGCATTACCATGGTTCTATCCATGACGATTCTTACGCTGGTAACCGTTCTGCTGCCCAGTGGCTTGTTCTTCAATCGACTCATCCGGCGCACCGCATATTTGGCCATCCGGCTGATTCCTGGCTGCCGCCATATCCTGAACAATCCCCACGGGGAAGACTTTTCCAAGCCGGCCGTTTACATTTGCAACCACCAGAGCCATTTGGATGTGTTGGCACTGATCGCCCTGCAGCCCAAACTCATCTTCATGACCAACGACTGGGTGTGGAAATTCCCGCTCTATGGCGCGGTCATCCGCAAAGCCGGCTATTTCCCGGCCTCCTGGGGCCTTTCCAGGAACAGCGCCCATGTGAAAGAGTTGGTGGCCAAGGGCTATTCCATCGTCATTTTCCCGGAAGGGACCCGTTCGGAAGACGGTTCCATCCAGCGTTTCCACCGCGGTGCCTTTGCCACCGCCCAGGAACTGGGACTGGATATCCTGCCCCTGTGCATCCACGGCTTCCACAACGCCCTTCCCAAGCACGATTTCCTGCTGCGGAAATGCCCGCTTTACCTGGAAGTGGGTCAGCGTGTGCAGGTTACGGGCGATGTGGCGGACTTTACCCGCAAGATGCGCCATTTTTACGTGGACTGGTACGCCCGCATCCGCGCTACGCGTGAAACGGCCTCCTGGCTGGCGCCTTATGTAAAGGAACAATATTTGTACAAAGGACATGATGCCTTGTTGGAATGTCGCCGGGTGCTCCGCGAAGCCCGTTTCGCGCAGATTGACGCGTTGGAAGGGGAGTCGATGGAAATCCGGAACGCCGGTTGTGGCGTTGAAGCGCTGCTCATCGCCCTCAGGCATCCACATATGAAAATTACGGCTTACGAAGCCAATGAAGAGAAATACCTGACGGCCACCCATTGTGCCGTTAAACCCGCGAACTTACATTATTTAAACAACTTATGAAAAAGTATGTGCTGATTGGAACGCTGATGCTGTTAACCGTGGCAGCTGTTGCGCAGGAAAAAATTTGGAATGGGACCAAATGCCGGTCCCGGCAGGTTACCCTAAAGGAATATTTACCGGAAGGGGAGCCCCGCGCCGCCATCATTGTATGCCCGGGTGGCAGTTATCACTGGCTGGATTCCGACAATGAGGCTACCATGGTGGCCGAGTGGCTGGCTTCAGAAGGCTATGCCGCTTATGTGCTGCGATATCGCACAGCCGGTAAGGTGGAATTTGTTGCCAAGTACCGCAGCGTGCTCCGTGGCCACCGGCATCCGGATATGATTTGCGACTTGCAGCGGGCCATTCAACTCATACGGGAACGCTACAACGGTCCACTCGGCCTCATTGGTTTCAGCGCCGGCGGTCACCTGGTAATGACGGCGGCCGAATTCTACAATACCAATTTCCTGGCCCGGTACGAGATCGAGCCTCAGGTGTCTCTCCGTCCGGACTTCGTGGCATCCATCTATCCGGTGGTCACGTTGAGCGACGAGCGTTACGTGCACAAGCGCTCCCGTCTGGGCCTGCTGGGTGAACGCAGCGTAAGGAAACAGGAGCTGCGGGATTCCCTTTCCCTGGAAAAACACGCACACCAGGGTGTCCCTCCGGTGTTCCTGCTCAGCTGCATGGACGATGATGTCGTAGACTACAACAACTCCGTCCTGCTGGATTCGGCCCTTACAGCAGCTCATGTGCCGCACCACTATGTGCAGTATGAGCATGGTGGTCACGGTTTTGGCGCCAACCCGGAAAAAATGCAGGAAGGTACCACGGATGGCTGGCAGGCTGCTTTTATCAATTGGTTGCATAGCATGTCGTTCTAAAGGAAATGGATATCGAATTTAAAAATCCGGAGGAGATCAAGGTATTTCAGGAGGGACTGCTGAAAGAGGCTTTAAAGTACCTTCAAGGGCATTCGCGCTACTACCAGCGCATGTTCGAGAAGTACCATATCGACCTGGCAAAGATCCAGACCATCGAGGACCTGCAGAAGATTCCTTTTACGGAAAAAAAGGATCTGCAGTTGTTCAACGAGGAGTTTTTGTGCTGCCCCAAGGCCAAGATCGTGGACTATGTGACCACATCCGGTACGCTGGGAGACCCGGTCACCTTTGGCTGCACGGAGAAGGATCTGCAGCGCCTGGCCTATAACGAGAAAAAGAGTTTTGCCTGCGCCGGCGTCAAGCCCGGGGACATTGTCCAGCTCATGACCACCATCGACAAGCGTTTTATGGCGGGTCTGGCCTATTTCCTGGGCATCAGGGAACTGGGCGCCAGCATCAT
>Ga0310696_10001528_pt1 | contig 33209 bp, 25 predicted proteins | sample AusTroGonzalo_MG_4_FD_203885 | JGI IMG/M metagenome (GOLD analysis project Ga0310696, IMG submission 203885) | Bovine rumen microbial communities from tropical cattle in Woodstock, Queensland, Australia - Gonzalo_02 (v2) (version 2) | ecosystem: Host-associated > Mammals > Digestive system >... | reverse complement strand
CTTCGTCATGTCCGGTGCTGGTTCTTAGACTGCCAAACTTTAACGCAGTGACCAGTGAATGCAAGCATTCAGTGAGAGACGTACCGATGATATTAAGTTTCCTTAATACCCTTTGCTAGTGCAACCATTAACCAAGCTTTATTAATTCTTGGAAGCCCCTACTCAATTCAGGGACTTGGTTGTCTTACCTAGTCTTAAGCTCAATAGGCCTTTTCTGCATGATTGATACCAGGAGTTTGTAGTTCAATCATGTCTTCTCCATACGTTAGGTTGAGTAGTACGGATTAGGCTTTGCCTAAGTGTATTAATTCTTAGGCTTTTTCTTACCTCTTCGATCTTGTCCGGCGACGGTTTTTTACGCTGTTAAGCTTTACTCAGCAACCGTTGTAACAGGGAGGTTAGCCGTTTTGTAAGTTCCCGTGTTCCTTACAGGCCCCAGCAATCATTAAGTGAAGGATTTGACTTCACAACCTTACTATCAACGTCGTGTACCAGGTTGATTGTCTTGTGGTGACCGAACTGTATACAGCCTTTCTTTCTTTCGCAAGATGTTTAGTCTTACTTAGTTCGCGCTTTGAGCTGACGTAACGCGACTTGGCTCTCCTTTAAGTTATTAGCTTGAAGGAATCTTCTCGACCTTTCTTCTCCTCTTCGACTGTGTCGGGCGGTGGGCTTATGCTGTTAAGTTCTAACTCAGCAGCCACTGTAGCAGTGAGGATTGACCCTTAGAATGTCCCGGAGAACATTCCTGCTAGTGCAACCATTAAGCTAAGACTTTCTTTAACCTTAGCAACGCTCTGTCAACTTCGTTTCCGCGTTGGTTGGCTTATCTAGCCAGATTCAGTAGGCCGTTTCTTTGTGGTTGATGCCTTGTTTCAGGCTCAACCACTATCTCCACACATTAGGTTGAGGAATGTGGATTAGGCTTTGCCTAAGTTCATTACTTCTTAGGCTTTTTCTTACCTCTTCGATCATGTCCGGCGATGGATTTACGCTGTCAATCTTTACTCAGCAACCATTCTAGGAGGGAGGTTTGTGCCGTTTTGCAATTTCCCGTGTCCCTTGCAGGTCTTATGCGATCATTAAGTAGAGGATTTGACTCTACAACCTTACTATCAACGTCGTGTACCAGGTTGATCGTCTTATAATGGACCGAACTGTATACTGCCTTTAAGTCCTTCGTAAGGTGTTTAGCCTTACTTAGTTCACGCTTTGAGTTAGCTTTAACGTGACTGGGCTCCCCGTTAAGTATTTCACTTATTGGGCTTTGCTTTTTTTCTTCTCCTCTTCGACCGTGTCAGGCGGTGGACTTACGCTGTTAAGTTCTAACTCAGCAACCACTGTAACAGTGAGGATTGACCTTTGATAATTCCGAGGAACTATCTGACCAGTGCAACCATTAACTCAGGACTCTCTTTAATCCTTAGAACGCTGTACTAACTTCGTTTCCGCGTTGGTTGTCTTACCTGGATTTGAGATACAAATAGCTATCGCTATTTTTATCTCATTCGGTGGGCGAACCCGCCGAACATTTGATATTATGCTCTTATTAAAAAACGATTGCAAGCATTTTTTTATTAAATTTTTTAACTTTTTTTATTAATATCATTTTATTTACTTTGTAAATATATGTATATTAAAATTTTAAAAATTATTTAATAATTAATTTGACATCACATTTTCATCCACTCTTGGTACGCGCATGTGTATGTATTAAATAGATAATATATATAAAGTTAGATATACTTATATAGAAATGGAAAAGTTTGTTTTACTTTCAGGTGCGAATGGAGGAATTGGGCAAAAAGTTCTTTCTTGTCTTCTCGATGCTGGTTACAAAGTCATATCATTAGATATTAGCGAGTCTAACATAAAAGATAAGTCCACCACTTTTATTAAATGTGATGTTACTTCACATCATGATTTAGAAAAAGCTTTTAAGATTGTCTCAAAAATCACTCCTAAGTTATTCGCAATCATTAATACTGTTGGAATATTTAAAATGGAATCAATTATTGAAGGAAGCGAAGAAGACTTCAGAAAGATTTTTGATGTTAACTTCTTTGGAATTTATTCTCTGAATAAAGTTATGTTTCCGCTCCTTCAAAAAGATTCTAAAATTATTACTTTAACAAGCGAGCTCGCTAAACATTCTCCTCAACCGCTTCAAGCCTACTATAATCTCTCTAAAATAACTCTTGATAAATATATGGATTCTTTAAGAAGAGAATGCAATTATCTTGGGATTAAAGTTATTAAGATTCAATCTGGGTCGATGAAGACCGGAATGCTTGGTGCTGCGAATAACAATTTTGAAAAGATGGCAAACGAATCAAAGCACTTTAAACAACCATTACATAAGTTAAAACATATTATGGACAACGAATTAGAGAAACAAAATGATCCAATAATACTCGGAAATACGATTGTTAAAATCTTAAATAAAAAGAATCCAAAAATCTGTTATAAAGTCAAAAACAGTCTTGCATTGTCCTTCATGGGGCACTTACCAGAAAAGTGGCAAGATAAAATTTACACAAAAGTTATAAAATAACGTAGATAAACAATTTATTGTTTTACTCTAAGTTTTACTATAAAATACAAAGGAGGAGATTTTCAAAATGAAAGTGTGTGAAAATTGCAAAAAAACTTTTGATGATGCAACTATTTTTTGTCCTGAATGTGGAGAATCATTAATTGCCCAAAATAAGTGCCCTCGCTGTGAATCACCTATTGATAAAGATGATTTATTTTGCCCACAGTGCGGATATAACCTAAAAGAGGGAAACTTATGTCCTAAATGCAAAAAAGAGGTTCCGACAGGGGCAAAGTTTTGTCCGAAATGCGGTGAACCACTTAAAGACAATCAAATCATTCAAAAGAAACTTGAAAATAAATACAGACAAACAAACTTTAAATATATACTAAATTATATTTTGATAGGTGTTTTTGTATTGTGCTGTTTATTATCTATCATTGGCATTTTTGGGGACATATTTGTCGCAGCTTCAGAGAAATATTCGATAACAATTGGAATAAAATACTTTTTTGGAGAAAGAACAAAAGAATTAAAAAATATTGCTGATTTTAACAGCCAAAGTGATTATTATTTTCTTTCATCATTTTTCTACTTTATTTACGCTTGTTCTTATTTTGTTGCAATTATTGGTATTTTGGTCACAATAGGAATAGGTATATATAAGATTATATATTCGCTAAAGCTTAATGCTCTTTTCTCAACTAATATGTTTGTGTTATTGATGGCATTCTGTTTACCATATCTTTCATTGACTAGATTTCTCTTTTTTAGTACATCCGCAACTATAGATAAAGCAGGGTTTGGATGGGGAACATCGCTTTTGCTCATTTCCACAATTCTAAGTTGTTTATCATGTATTACAGGCAATATTGCTTTTAGTAAATTAACAACAAAAAATATACTCGCAAAAAGTTTTTCATCTTTCGCATTTTTCTTAATGTTATTTGTATCTGTCTTTGGCGTATCACCGCAAATTCACATTAATTCTGTAGATTACCTATTTACTTCAAACATTGGAATTTACTCATATGTTAGTAGCTACTTAAGCTCAGGAACTTATTCATATCCAAATTCTAACAGTTTATCAGCTTTGGCCTTGTTTTCTTTCTTGCTTGCTCTAGCAATTATTCCTTTGGCCATAGTAACATTCGCACGACTTTCTTCTACTAAAAAACCCGGGGTCGTATTTGGAATAGTCATGTCTCCTATCATCCTAATGTTGTCCTTATTATCGGGAGTTTTCTTAAAAAGCGAGATAGTTGATATTTATGCCTATTCAGACTCTTATAATATTGCTTTAGGCGGAGGAGTTATTCTGACGATTATTTTTTCAATTCTATCACTAGGATCACTAATAACGTCTCTTTCCATAAGCAAGGAATAGCTCTGCATTTTCGGTTTTATGAAAAAGGCACCTTTTGACAAAAGTAAGTACTTAAAGATTCAAAGAGAGAACATTCTCAAACGAATTGAAAAATTTGGCGACAAGCTATATTTGGAGTTTGGCGGAAAACTTTTTGATGATTATCATGCCTCACGAATTTTACCAGGTTTTGAACCAGACACCAAACTTCAGATGTTATTAGGCATTAAAGATAAAGCTGAAATCATAATCGTAGTGAACGCTAACGATATTAACTCTAATAAGATGCGTAACGACTTAGGCATCACATACCAAGAAGAAGTTTTTAGGCTAATTGATACTTATAAAGATGTCGGTTTATACGTCTCAAGCGTCGTCATTTCTTTCTATCAAGAATTGCAAAATATAAGGGAATTCCAGGCAAAATTGGAAAATACAGGCATAAAAGTTTACAAATCTTACCAAATAAATGGATACCCAAGAAATATTCCTCTTATTGTCTCTGAAGACGGGCTAGGAAGAAACGAATATGTCTTAACAACTAGACCCCTTGTTGTAGTAACTGCACCTGGCCCAGGAAGTGGCAAGATGGCAACGTGTTTATCGCAAATATACCTAGATAACAAAAACGGAATTAGGGCAGGCTATGCTAAATACGAAACTTTCCCTGTTTGGAGCCTTCCACTTAATCATCCTGTTAATCTCGCTTATGAGGCCGCAACGGTTGATTTAAATGACGTTAACATGATTGATCCTTTCCATTTAGAGAAATACGGCGTTACTACGGTTAACTATAACCGTGATGTTGAAGTATTCCCTTTGCTTAAAGCAATATTTGAAAAGATTTATGGATACACTCCTTATTATTCGCCAACCGACATGGGGGTCAATATGGTTGGATTAGCTATTTCTGATGAAGAGGAAGTAATTAAGGCTTCTAAAAAAGAAATTGTCCGCCGTTATTACGATACAAGAGTAAAAATTTTCTTAGGAAAACTACCTCCTAACGCTTTGGAAAAGATGGAAATGCTTATGAATAAAGCAAATGTTCATCCTGAAGATAGAAAATGCGTCACTAAAGCTTTAGAAACTGAAGAAATAGAAGGCGAACCAAGTGAAGCGATTGAACTTCCAAACGGTAAAATGATTGTTGGGCATCGTTCCAACCTATTAGGAGCATCCGCGGCCCTTCTTTTAAACACCTTAAAATGCTTCGCTAAGATAGATAAAAAGATTTATCTTTTATCTCCTGGTGTCATTGAACCTATGAGAGACTTAAAAGTAAATTGTTTTCATAAAGCACACGTAAGATTAAGGGCGGAGGAAATTTTACTCGCTTTATCCATTCAAGCTAGCACAAACCCTCTTGCTGATTTAGCATTAAAACAAATTCCAAAATTAGAGGGATTAGAGCTTCACAGCACCACCATTCTTTCTGAAGTAGATCGTAATACTTTAAAATCTTTAGGAATTCACGTCACTGAAGAACCAGTAAATTATAAAAAACGTTTATATTATAAGGGTTAACTTAAATTTAATTTATTAAATTTTTATATCTATTTTTTTGTCTAAAGCATTGAATAATTTTTCAATCTTTTTTAATGTTGGGTTTCCAATTCCTCTTTCAATGCGTGAGATGTCGCCTTGATCAATTGAGGATAATTTTGCTAATTGTGTTTGGGTTAAATCGCGTTCCTCTCTGGCCTTCGTTAATAAATGTGCTATTTTTTGATTTAATGATGGTTCAACATAATCTACAACTTGACCATCTGCATAAGCAATTTCAACATCAAAATCGATCTCGTCATTCCAATAAATTGTCTCTCCTAAAGGAAATAATTCCCCGCTTTCAAATAACTTACGGTCTTCTTTTAATTTATTAAATTGTGGATACTTATTAATTAACTTTGTTAGATCAAACTGAATAATTTTTCCATCAAGAAAAGTAAGTTCGATCATTACATCATTAAGAAATCTGAGTTTAGTTGCAATATGATTCATATTAATCTAGTCTTCCATAGAATATTGATATTGTTGGCATGTTTGCCTCCTTTCATTGTATGGTATAAACACCATATTTGCAATTACACATTTTTGCTTGCAACCAACTCGTGATTTGAGACATAAAAACATGTGCCTCATTAACAAAATGTTGTTGAAGATGTTAATTAATTTTTAAGAAAGATATAATCATAAATAGTGAAGAACAATAAAGACGACAACAAGAAAAATAAGTTAGTGACATACCTAAAGGTTTCGGGATGTGTTCTCGTCTTTTTGCTATTAGTCCTAATAGTCCTTTTATTCATCTTACTAACAGACAAGAACCGCTCAACGTACAAAAGGAGAAATATTGAATACTCGGAAGTAATCAAGAAAAACTATATTGATGGGTTTGCAAATTGCGAAAATTCTCAGGAATTCTCATATATTTTGCCAAAAGATGACGTAAATGAACTACTAGCGATAGGCAAAGATTCGCTTAACGACAAACATATTGAAAACATTTATTATGATTACGATGAGATGGGTTATAGATATTTCTATGTTGATCTCACGAAGGTCATTTTTAAAACAAGAGTTGTTATTACAACAATCCCTTCAATTAAAGATTCCTCAACTGTTTTATTCTCTATTTCTGAATGCAAGGTAGGCAAACTTAATGCGTTTGGATTCTTAGAACAGAAGGGATATTTAAAATCAGATTTTTTGAATAACTATTTTAACTCTTGTCATCTACCTATCACCTATGATGAGTCACTGCACGCATTTGAGGTAACGCCATTCTCATGGATTGATGAATTCCCGGACTCTGAAATTGGCGGCGAATTATTTGAACAGGCTAAAACCACTCCAAATACTTTGTATTTAAATTCAAACCTATTTGGATTTGATGTTATCTTATCCAATTTAAAAACTAACGCTAAATACACAGATGTAGATGTAGATAACATTCCAAAAATACCAGACGAGATTCGAAGTAAGTGCGAAAGTGAATATTCATCACTTGGTGAGAGTGAAAGTAAAACGATTTACTCTATAAGCGAAGAAACATTAAATAAGCTTATTAAATCCTCACTTGTGTCAAACCAAAAGGAAGAATTCACATCATCATGGACGTCTAACACGCTTTGCTTTGATCTTAAGGGTATTAATGTGCACTTGGATGTAATTGATAAAGTTAAAATTAGTCTTTTCTATTCAATTAATGGTTATCTATTAGACAAAGAAATTCCGTTAACCTATGTAGATAGTTCTCCAACTGCTTTTGTCGCAAACTTCACATGTGATACTTCTTCGTCAAACGTTATTAACAAATCAATTAACAATGCTTTCAGTTTATTATCAAATAAGTACAGTTATATAAAATATAAAAACAGTAATAAAACATTAAGTATTGATATGGAAGATATGAATGACGAATTCACGACTATTGATTTAAAGTATTGTCCAAAAGCAATAGAAATAAATCCATCAACTCATTCATTAGATTTTAAAATTACAAAACTTTAGTTATTTATATAAAGCATCTAGAGACAGTTTACCAAAATAAACATTTTTAATAATGTCGTAAATGATAACCGTACCCCAAGAGTCAATCTTACAATATGCGAGAGCTTCATCTAAAAGTTCTTTTGTAGATGGTTCACCTTCTTTTTGACCACCTTGATGCGCTCTTACAAGAAGTGATTTATATAAATCAAGACAAATACCACCATTATAAACAAGACACTTTTCGCCTTTGTGGTAATCAAGTGAATACTCTAAATCAAATGGGAGGGTCTTCTTATAAAACTCAATTACATCTTTGTCTGCTGCCAAAGTAGGTTGAACGACTTTAAGAGAACCTCTTCCATTAAAGTCTCTAGAATAAATGCCACCCGATGTAAAAAAATCTAACAAATCTACGACATTATTGTTGAAATTTTTCACAAATTCAATGAGCTCGTTTGAAGAAATTCCCGGGAATTCCTGGCAAAATTCATTCATTCTGGTCTTTTCGAAATTACGATTAAAGACTACAACTTTATAGTTAGATGCAAGCGGATCAATATCAGATTCAACTAGCTGAGACTTAAGAGTTTCATATAATTCAATACTTGGATTGGCGTATCCTGTAATATCCGGATTAGCAATATATTCAAAATGTCTAACGCCTCCCCCTATGCCTTTAGTGAAATCGTGTTTAGATAAGTCATAGCCTTTCTTCACTACGTGCATTGAGTATTGGGAAACAATTTGTTTCCATGCTCCAGAATGCTCCACCAAAGGAATTGGGTATTGGAAAGATTCAAAATCAAAGAAGAGTAGGTAATCGATATTATCATTTATGTAATCATGCTCTAAAATTTTCTTAATTAAGGATTTATCAATTACATATTTTTCTTTAATCTTGCCCTTTTGATAATCTATTTGAGTAACAACATTATTTCGCTTCTTTTTATCATTCTTGAAAGGGGTAAAAGTGTTTAAATTGTCAGGAATTCCTGATATTTTTTTAATTCCGTTACTTAAAAATTCATCAGTTTTCCTGTAGTTTCCACCATAAAGATTCCATCTAGTTAACTTAAAAATTGAATCTGAGTCTTCGCTGTCTTTAAAGCACATTGCGGTGAACGGACAACGCGGACCTTTAACACATAAATATCGCATTTCAGGATCCACTTTTGTTAACTTCGCAATATCTTTTATTTTGCTTACAATTCCTTCTATAGTGTAATCTTCTGGGTCTTCAGCCTTTTTAGGGACATATAAATCCGAATCAAAATATTTGATTAGTGGAGTCGGTCCTTCTTTTTCTAAATTGATGAAGTCTTTAACAATAAAGAAATCATTTAATTCGGAATCATCTAAAGGATATGATTGAACCTTAAGATTAAAGTCGCGGTTTGAGTACATATACGCTAAAGAGGATATTTTATATCCTGCTCTAGTGTATACATAATATTGAAAAAGCATGTCGTAAAGGTATTTTTCTTTAATTCCTTTATCAATATCATCCTTACTTTTGAATACTGAATTAGAGCCTTTAACTTCAATAAGCCTAAATGAACCATCGTCTTGACGAATCATGACGTCAAATCTCGCCCTAAAGTCTTGGAATTCAATTTGGCCTTCAAAAATAACCTTTTTAGATTTGTCATTAAATGCATCAAGAGTGAGTTTAGAGAGAAGTTTTTGATTAACTATCTCTTCTCCATCAGCGTTTACATCACACCTAATGCATTTATCCTCACCATAAATAAGTTCAAAATATCTTCTAGATAATTTGGACACTACTTGGTCATCATTATATTTTTCAATTAACTGTTCAGCCTTATTCTTCGGTTTGGTGTTCGCGTATAAACTGAGTTTCCTCTTAAGATGTGGATAATCTTTAAAGATTTCCACCAAATTGATTAATTCTTCAGCCTCTTCACCGTTCTCTAACTGGTCAGAAAGTAGTTCTTTATACTTTTCTTGGTTATCAATTGATTGTTCAAGAAGTTGCACTAAAGTTTTGTCTTCAAGCTCTAAAGAAGCGAGGTAAGGACATCGCTTTGAGACATAATCTTTGATGACTGTTTTGGTTATCATTATTTACATTATAACAAAGTTATTTTAATAAATTAGGAATCTTTCGTGATTTTATTAACTTAATTGCCATAATGAATGTAATTATTGCGATTGTAAGGGCTAAAATACTTAAAATGACAGTTGTTATGTTTTGAGATACAAATACGCTAGAATACATCGGCAATAAAAGCACCGCAGAGTTTAAAATAGCAATCATTGCGTCAAAGAAAGATAAGCAACAAATAATTTCACGATATGGCGACCATGATCTTCTGGCCTTTTTAAGATGAATGTATCCGGTAATGAACTTATAAACGGCATATGCCACATAAACCAAAATAGTAACCGGGAATTTCTGAAAGAATTCAGAAGGTTCCTTTGAAATAAAGATAATTGCTATACTGCTATACAAAAGATCAAATGCTATTAATAGAAGCCCCACAAGACGACAAAGTCGTCTCTCTTTCTTAAATTTTGTTTGAGGATCATCATCTTTTCTAACAATTAAAGCCTGCAAAACAACAATCATTAATCTTAGCAAGGCAATTACTGAATAATATGCAAAGAAAGTATATTTAGAGGTAAAGATTGAAAATACAGCTAACGCAAAAGCAACTACAATTGCAACAATATCACCTTTTTGAATATGTTTCTTACTTTTGGCCATATAAATAGTCTACTTACAATATGTAAATAATCAATTATATTTGTGAATAATTTAAAACCAAAAATTGAAGTAAAGGAGATATTTCTTTATAATTTAAAATATCAAACGTTTATTTATAAAGGCGGGAATTTTATATGGGCAGAATTAAATCATTCTTTTTAAAACTTAAAGCAAGGAAAACTTTAAGAACATATCAACAGCCTTTGTTAATTACAATTGTCACTCTCCTTTTGATTAACGTTGCAGTTCTATGTATTGGCTCTGCTATAGCATTAGGACTTGATGCTGCTTATTACGACAACACCTTCTTTGAACACAGCTTCCTATCAGCTTTTATTACCAACGCCAGATGGATGATTTCTCCAAACTCTCTAACTTTGTTAGATGTAGGGGATAATCGTATGATGATGGTCCTTGCAATTATAGTTGTCATTATTGGCATGGTTCTCTTCTCTGGCGCAATCATCGCAACAGTCACCACCGCTTTACGTACCTTCATTGACAAGAAGAGTAAAGCTAAAGGCAAAATTATGGTTAATAATCACTTTGTGATTCTCAACTGGAATAGCAAAGTTCCTGAAATGATTTATAACTTAATGCTTAAAGGATTTAAGAAAAACATCGTTGTCCTATCAGACAGAAGCAAAGAATACATTGAGGCAGAACTTAAATCATTATTCTTAACCAACGAAGTTGACGAAAAATTTAAGGCTAACCTTATTATTAAAGAAGGCGATTCTCTTTTAAGAGGCAACCTTGAAGATGTCTCTATTGAAGAGGCTTCTCAAATCTGCGTTATGGTCAGAGAAGACATGGTTGATGTTGATGATGACAACATTATTAATGCAGACCTACTTAACCTTAAGATTGTATTAAAGCTTGGCTCATTTAATTTAAAAGAAGACTGCCAAATAGTTGTAGAAACTCAAAGCGATGAAACAAGAGGCCAAATTGAGAATTTGTCACACAAAATTAAGACCTTAAAAAATCTCAATATTGTTCCAATTTCATTTAATAAAAAAATAGGCCAAATCATTGCTCAATCTTTGATTATGCCACAGATGAGCGATTTATATTCTGAACTTTTCTCCTTTGAAGGATCGGAATTTTATTCTGTTGAGTCAGAGGATGAAATTGAAAATTTCCTAAGAATTCACGACAATTCTATTCCTGTTTATAAACAAGATAACTATATCTTCTTACTTGCAAGTGATGAAAATGAACTAATGCATAAGAGAAACGAGGAATACCTAACCTCAAGAATCTTTAACAAGACTAATGAGGCAAGTTCTTCTTCTATTTCAATTTTCATCATTGGAGAAAACTCAAAAACTGAATTCTTATTGTCCTCACTTTCAAGGATGCAAGAATCTGGAGAAATAAACTTCAAGTTTAAACATTACCATAAGTTACAAACGGAAGAACTTATTAACGATGTTAAGAATGAAGCTGGCGAAAGAAAAATCCTTATTTTAAGCGATGATAAAGTGGCAGCTGATAGTTACGATGCTAACGTTTTCGTAGCCTTAATCGAGCTTTCTAAGGTGTTCCCGGTGAATTCTGAAGGTATCAGTTACACAACAGAACTTCTTGATTCAAGGAACCTTTCATCTGTTAAGGATTTCAATATTGAAAATACCATTATTTCAAACAAAATGATGTCTTTACTTATCACTCAACTTGCACTTAATAAAGATTCAAAGATTTTCTTTGAAAAGATATTAACAATTTCTAATACTACTAAGGCAAACGATTTTGATTTATTAATTTCCAAGGTTAGTGACTCTGTAATAGTTGAAGAAGAAATGAAATTTGAGTCTAAAGCAGAACTTCTTAGAACTTATTACAACACATTCGAAGGTAAACGTATCCTTATTGGACTAGTCCAAAACGGAGAGATTAAGTTACTTAACCATAAGCAAGATGAAAAAGAAGAAATTTCGCTTAACAAGGATGACTCGTTTATTTATTTCAAATACAGTAATGATACTGCAATTTAATCGGAATATAGTTCATTTACGATATTACTAACAATATCAAAATCATAGAAATCATAACAATAATATAAAGTTGACGATGTTGTTGACTGTCTTTCAATTTCGTAGTCGACAGGTACTCCTCCATCAATGTTTTCGCCTTTTTCATCTGTTAAACAAAGATGCGATGAATGAATATATCCTAAACCATCTCCGGTTGTTTGAAGACTAATGGCACACGATCCACCGCCCGATTGTTCACCAATTATCTTGTAACCAAGTTCTTTCATAGTGAACGGAAGTAGATTTCCGCACGAGAAAGAAACGCACGATGTCATAACAGCAACATTGAAATTAAAACTCTTAGTTTCATTTACATCAGCTTCATCAAATTTGCCATCTAAATTAATATCAATTAAATGAGTTTCTTTATTTGTGCATTCATTAAAAGTATCCTTCATTTTGATATAACCTTCAGCGTTATTAAATAAAGACATGATGCCTTCAAGAGCGTAGGATGAACCTCCGGTATTTGTAGTTAAATCTAATACAAGGTTAACCGCACCATCGACTTTTGCTTTATAAACCGAATCTCTTACAAATGCATATGAGTCTGTGCTAACTGGTACTTCTCCGTCTTGATTGTAGTAGTTATCCCAACCCTCATAATCGATTGCAAATTCGTCAAAACCAATTAGCGCTGTTTTTGTTGTTTCATCATATTTATAGTAATTGCCTGTTACATCTAATGACTGCATTTTGCAGATGTAATAAGAAATATAAACACCTTCATCTTTACTATACTCAGTTTCGCTATAGTCAATTAATGTTTTAAATTCTTCTTCGCTTTCTTTTCTGGCCGCTGTATTAAGTGCTTCAAACTTAGCGGCTCCAGGAATTCCGGTGTGGCCTCCATCTGAAAGAGTTATAAATAAAGAGTTATATCCTTCGTAATAATCTTGTTTATCAGTGGACAATAAATATTCTTTTGTCTTTGGGTAATCTCTAGATAAAACTCCATCTAATCCTAAAGAATTTAGGTTTTCTTCGCCCATATAAAGTTGTTTTGTTTCTCCTCTTAAATTATCAAAAACAAAACATAATTCATTATATGAATAGTTGGCTAAATCTCGAGGTCTTTTCTCATTAATGTTTTTAAGCCTCTCCCAATAAGTAGCCCCATAATAAGATGGTGATGTTGCTACCCCTAATTGACCGTTCCAGTCAATAACGTAAATATCTTTACCATTATAGGCAATATCATATAACTGAGTTCCTCCGGTTATAGCAGATAGAAACGAAAGAGGAACATAAGCTTCGCCGTTGTCTTGATATATTTGAATTGAATATTTATTAAGTGATACGGTTTTAACCTTTGGTTGAGTTATTTCAATAGATTTTGTTTTTAAAAATAATGAGTAATTGTTCTCAATGAAATCAGGATGTCTACTAAATGAATCTAGATAATCTGAAGACAATTCCTGTTTATCTATATCAAATTGCAAAAATCTTTGAGCGTCATTCCTATAGATATACTTATGTTTATTAACAGATTTTGTTAGTTCGCTACTATAAAACTCTTTGAAGTATTTTAAAACCGATATATAAGGAACATTTGGACTATCTTCAAAAAATCTCATAGAGATTTTCTTATCTACAACGTTTTTGCGACGATAGATATTGACTTCTTTCTCGCTATAGGTAACTGAATTGGTGTTATTTTTCCCACACGAAACCAATAAAAATAAAGGTAATGTTGACAGAATAAAAATTGATTTAGTTTTCATACACGATAATGTTACATATTTTAAAATTAAATGTCTATTCAGAAGACATTAACTAACCTTAGTAAGAATGTGATATTATATTTAACCTAAAGGCAATAAATATGAGTTTAGTATACGGACTTAAAGATAAACCATCATTTGGTAAGTTACTTATCTTTGCTTTACAACAGTTACTCGCTATTTCAGCAGGCACGATTGCTTTACCTTTAATTGTTGGTAACGGAATGAGCCAATCCGCTGCGCTTTTTGGCGCATGCGTGGGAACCCTCATTTACATGTGCATTACTAAATTCAGAAGCCCGGTGTTTTTAGGCTCTTCATTTACATATCTAGGATCTATGATTGCCGCTTTTAGTGGCGCCGCCACATTTGGACTAGCTCACGAAGTTGGTTTTTTAGGTATTTTTATTGGCGCAGTTTTAGCCGGTTTAGTCTATGTAATTCTTTCAATTGTTGTTCATTTTGTTGGCACAAACTGGATTTCAAAGGTTATGCCACCCGTTATTATTGGACCAGTCGTTGCTCTTATTGGGCTTACTCTTGCTCCAAATGCTATTAGAAACCTCGGTGTAGGAAACGTGCTAAATGAAGCAGGGGTTCCTGTTGCATCAACTCTAATATGTATTCTTATTGGTGTTATCACTTTATTCGCAACGATTACGTGCTCTGTACATGCAAAATCTTTTATTAAACTAATTCCGTTTGTTATTGGAATTTTTGTTGGATACGTTTTTGCGGTCGGTTTTACTTTGATTGGAAATGCGGCTAATGTTGACGCTTTAAAAGTTGTAAATTTTGAACCACTTAAAACAATTAGATGGGTACCAGATTTTACTTTCTTACATTTTGGTGACGCTGTCAGGTCTTTCCCTAATTCTGCTTCATTTTGGAAATATACATTGTATATTTTTACAATGTATGTTCCAATTGCTTTCGCTGTTTTTGCAGAGCATATTGCTGATCACAAAAATCTTTCCACTATTATCGGCCAAGATTTATTAGTTGATCCTGGTCTTTCACATACATTAATGGGTGATGGCGTAGGCTCTTTTGTGGGCGCACTTTTTGGTGGGTGCCCTAATACAACTTATGGCGAATCAATTTCTTGTGTCGCCTATTCACGTAACGCATCAATTGTCACTGTTATAGCCGCATGTGTGATGGGTATTGCTGTTTCTTTTGTTGGCCCAGTAATGGCTGTTATTCAAACAATTCCTAACTGTATTGTGGGCGGTTTAAGCATTGCGCTTTATGGATATATTGCTTCAAGCGGGCTTAAAATGCTTAAAGATGTTAATTTGAATGATCATAGAAATGTATTTGTTATTTCAACAGTATTTGTTGTCGGTATTGGTGGACTAGCAATTTCATATGTATATGGTGAAATTTCTCCAATAGCATGTGCTTTAATACTTGGAATTGCGGTTAATATATTGGTGAGAATAGGTTCTAAAAAGAAGACGGGAAACGCCAATAATATAGAAAAATCATCAGAAAATCCTGATAATTTTGAAAATCATGGACAAAATTAAAGTTCTTCAAGAATTGATTGATTCAGCTAATAATATTGTCTTTTTTGGTGGGGCGGGAGTTTCTACCGAAAGTGGCATTAAAGACTTTAGAAGCAAGGATGGACTATACCACCTTCAAAGCAAATATGGCTGTCCATATGAAGAAATGCTTTCATCAACTTACTTTTTTAAACACACCGACACTTTTTATAAGTTCTATAGAGATATGATGATTGATACTAAAGCTAGACCAAACGCTGCCCATATCTTTTTAGCAAATCTAGAAAAGAAGAAAAACCTAACTGTAATAACTCAAAACATAGACGGACTACATCAAATGGCGGGCTCAAGCAATGTTTTAGAGCTCCACGGGTCGATTCACCGGAACACATGTCTTAAATGCGGGGCCCATTATACGCTCGAAGACATTTTAAAGATGGATTCAACACCCAAATGCCCTAAATGTGGAGGGTTAATCAAACCAAATGTCACTCTTTATGAAGAGCAGCTAGACCAAAATGTGCTTAGAAATGCTATCAAAGCAATTTCTGAAGCAGACTTGATGATAATTGCTGGTACCTCATTACGCGTTTATCCTGCAAGTGGGCTTGTATATTATTTTCGAGGCAAACACCTTGTCGTTATTAATAAGGAACCTTTATCATTAGGAAACGAGGTCGCTTTAGAGATTGCCGCACCTGTTGGAGAAACGTTTAAAAATCTCAAAATATAGTGGATTTCCTAACAATTTTCATTTAAAAATTCCTGGCATATAACGCTAGGAATTTTTGGTTTTCTTATTTTAAGATTGCCACTCGTCCCAGTCTAACATTGCGGCGTTATTATAAACTGCCTTTTCGCTAAGAGACAAATGCGTATCAAAGTTATCTTCGAATTTCCCGTCTTTGCTATTTTGAATAACATAGTTAACCGTAGAAGTGTCTGGGCAGACAACAAATCTATTAAATGCCCCTATTTCAAATATATTGTTACCGATTCTTCTATAAGACATTGACAAATAAACATCAAAATCAAAGACAACCGCAGCTCTGTAATAACCAAGTTCATCTTTTTCGAGACTTGCTTTGCTATGAGGGTTAACAAAATCTAATACCCTATTGGAAAGATATACATACGGATCTTGAGCAGATAGTTGAATTTCTTTACCGTTTTCTAGATAAACTTTTCTCCCACCCTCATATTCATATCTTTCGTCAATAAGCATTGAATATTCTGGATGCATAAGAATGCTTGCAACAGAGCCATATAATAATGAATCATAGTTTGGATCGTGTTCATACTTAATCAATCCAATAATGGATTGATTAATCTCTTTAAAGAACGAACCATAGTCAGAATAGTCAAACTCAACAGTTGCGCCTTCTGGTGTCATATACGCCACGGAAGAATACACCGCCGCTACTCTATGAACTCTACCTAAGTAGAAAAGGGAATTTCCTTTGTTGTTTGCACTATCAACAATACCGGCGACATTGCTATACCCATCTTTAGCGGGTTTAATCGCATACATGCGTTTTTCAATCTTTTCGTATTGAGTTCTATATTGCATATCCTGATGGATATATTTTGTGGATTGATTCCAACCTGTAAAATGATAGAGATAATCATCGTCTTCTTCTTTCTCTGATATATCTGGACCAGAGTAGTGAAGAGAAGCATAGTAACCAACTATCTGAGTATGAATAAGCTTGTTATCCATATTAAAGAAATAACAGTTAAATCCTTTCCATTCAGGATTGTTGATTACCTTAAACTCAATTGAATAGTCGTGAATTCCATATGCAAAATGAAGTTTGTGTTCACCAACTTCTCCTAGATAATGACGACATTCCACTGGCAAGTTTCTCTCATATAAAGGAACATCGGCGGTAGACCCGTCACTGTAAAAACAGTGAAGTTTAATATTGTACTCATCCCATGTAGCCTGAGGAATACCTTCTGTTGGAATATTGTCTACTCTAATCGAGTATGGATAAGCATTCTCCTTAGATAAATCTAGGACTTCATATTGAGGGTCTTCATAAACATAGTCTTCGTGGTAAATTTCCCAGTCTTTTGTAGGGTCGTCTTCAATTACTTCTTTTTTACAACCTACGAGTGAAATAGAAAGAAGGGAGAAAATAGGTAAAATTAATCTTTTCTTCATATTAATTACCTCCCTCTATTCCGATGTAAATACCATATACATCTAAATTAGATGTGACATTATCAAACTTGCTATTCCAACACGAGAATTTGAATTTAGATGTATCCATAAATCTATCTCTCATTGCTGGATATGGTTCGGTGGCAGATTCGCCATCAAAAACTTCATCTACGTAAACCAAGTTATTCATTCCATCATAGAATTTAACCGTATATTTCTGATGAATTTGTTGATAGAACGGCACAATTAAGATTTTGTCAGGATCGATTTCTTGGATCGTATACACATCGCCAGGATAATATGATTTTGTGATTTCCCCAACAAGATAATCAGCAAATTTATAACCTCTAAAATATGGGGCTTCAGGAAGTGTTATGCGATCACCAGGACGATATGAACCAAGAAGTGTATAAACAGGTTCATCACCAGGAACGAATGTGCTGGCGATAACTAAATAAACTTCTTTGGCATCAGGTGCCACATAATGAGCTGTTACAGTTTGATCGGAGACGGTTCCGCACCAATTTGAAACATGAATTTTAATTTTGAAATCAAATTCTACATCAGCGTCTTCTATAATGGAGATAACACCATCTTCATTTATCTTAACCCAGTCTTCGTGGTCTAAAACTTCATAACTAAATATTTTGCCAGTAGTGGCGTTCACTAAATTATCTGGTGCTAAAGCACCACTTATAATCGAGAATTCATCATCAGCCTTAAATGATTTTTCTTCAAATCCCATTGATACAGGGTTAAAGCAGTTATAAATTAAGCAATTACCATCGCTTATAGACATCTGGTTTGCGTTCATTTCAAACTCTTTGCTTGATATATCGGAGAGATGCTCAATTGCATTATCGTATTTAACTCTCAATAGAGTTTCTGTCCACAACGTTTTGCTTACACCTTCTTCGAATATTAAGACCTTAAGGTCTAGTCCAACTCTCATACCACATATAACAGAAGCATCAATGGAAATAAAACCAGAGAAATGTGTTTCGGTTTCAGTTGAAGAAATATCTGCAACTAATAAACCTTTTACTGTGGCATTTATAAAGTACTCAGCATACGCTTGTACTTGTAAATAATCGTTCATTCCATAAATGGAAAATCCGAGCGAAACTCTAAAACCAACTTCAAATGATAGTTGACCCGCAAAGGAAACCATCCAGTTGGAGGATTTATTTATTTCGTTATACACATCTGAGTCAGAACCACCGCTATTTGAGAAACAGAAGTCTACTTTAGTAGAATGTGACTCATGTGAGAACATAAGCATTGATTGGAAGCAGGCATCGATATAGAAGTCTGCTTGGAATGTAATGCAAACAGGAGATAAAACACCAATTTGAATGATAAGAATTGGCCAAGAAGTACGGCTGCCAGATGTTGTAGGTTCTAAAGAAGCATCTTTATTAAATGTATGGAGGATTGAATTTTCTGGAGCATTCTTTACATTATCAATCTCTTGAGCTATTTCTTCGGTGTAATCAGCATCAGTTTTATCTTCTGGCGCTAACGAAAAAGTTAGAGCTGCCTTTAAATAGAAAATTTCTGATGTATCTTCTTTACATTTAACCTTATAGTTAACTCCGGTTGGGAATATCCATGAATAATCAATAGATACATCAAAATCCATTGTGTAGTCAGTAATTCTTTGATAACCAAAGTCAACGGTTAAATATAAATCATCCTTTAGTTTGTAGTTATAAACGCCGGCCGAAAATTTAAGTGATAATCTATTGCCGACCATATCAACATTAAACTTGATAGTGAAACTACTTAAAACGTTCGCTATAGCGCTTTTATCATTATCAACAAGTTCTGCTGCAGCCTTGGCAATACCAATAGCTAGAGCAGAGTGTTTGAATTCCGTTTTAGCGAGTTCATCGGTAATAAGTACTTCAGCACTTTCTTCAAGAGGAATTGGTTGTTCACCTTTCATATGGAAATCATCGTAAATATCGCTTAAATCTGGTGATTCGTATGTAATAATCCACTTATCGGTATTCTCGACTTTAGAAACAAATATTCCATAGAAGTCAAATTTAGGGTTTGGTTTTCCGTCTATAGTCGCATAGAAAACATCACCTTTTTCAATGTTTGTTGGGAACATTCCGGAATATTCAAAAGAATATATGCCTTTTTCTTGATCGACTTTCTTGTTCGAAACTTTCTTCAAATCAATGTTTGTGATGCTTGTTTTTAAATCTTTATCATCATATGTTTTCTCGTCTAAAGGATCATCTTCAATTTCAATAGTGATGGTTCTAATGGAAGGGTCTTTATTTTCAAAGCACAAAAAGTCAGCATCATTAATGGATACTTGGTATACCTCTCCGTATTTAAATACGCCGCTACCTTCAATTTTGAGTTTTTCGCCTTCTGCGGTAAGCATGTTGGCGCCTCTTTCAACGTATTTGCCGCCTCTATCTTTGACGGTTATGGTGTGCAACTGATCGTTAGCCCCTACTAAATTAGAAAACAAAGAAGCCGATGATTGAATAGTTGATTTAGCCTCTGAGTTATATACAATGTAGAGATCACCATCAATTGGCATATCAAAAACCGAACTTGACCCAAATGTCTTATATTTCTCATTAACATCTTCCAAAACTGGAGCGGTATCTGGAGAAAGTGGTTCAAATTCTCCATAAGTTACTTCAACTTCAACTTTTGGGTCAGATGCTTCAATAGATTCAATTAACTCTTCATCAGAAATTATTTCTGGCTCTACAGTTGGTTCTGGTTCTGGCTCAGGAGTCGGTTCTTCTTGTTTATTACAACCCTCTAATATTGGAATGGCTAAAGAGATTGCGAATAAGAAGGCAAATCTCTTTTTATTTTTTAATACATTTTTAGCCATTTTTAGTTCCTAATTCTATTAATAAGCATTCCCAGAAATGTTAAAAAAAGTATATGTTAACTTATTGCTATAAGCAAGATACATTTATATGGTTGATTAGATGAAAATAACGTCTTTAAATGAACAAACAAACCACAAACATAGTTTTGGAGTTTTTTATAAATTATTTATTATTTATTAAAGTATGTTAAAATACACATGTTGAAAAATAGGAGTATCTCTTATGGCAGAAGAACAAGAATTATATGTTAAGGCAGAGAAGCCTTCACGTTGGACTTTTAAAAATTATTTTAAAGCTATCAAACGTTTTAAATGGTGGGTTGTTGGCGCAACCGCATTATGCACCGCTCTCGGATTTGTATCTTTCAAATTCGTGCTTAATCCTTTGAAAGAGGAATTGTCTGCAAATTTCTCATACACTCTAGCAGGTACTGTTGATAATGACGGTACATATCACCTTTTAGATGGAACTTTGTTCCATCCATATGATGTAATTAGCTATGACAACTTAAAAGCAACAAAAGAATCTAAAAAAGATTATGCTTCATTAAATATCGACAAAATTTATAAAGAAAGCTCAATCACTGTCGTTAAAGTTTTAACCGATAACGGGGATGAAACCAAATCAATTTCCTATAGAATTTCCGCGAAAAGTTCAGATTTTCCTAAAAAAGAAGTCGGTGAAGAGTTCTTGTATGACCTCATTAATAGTCCACTAAGCATTTCCGCAAAAGCTATCGAGACATACAAAATCAATACTTATGTTACAGACAATTTTGATGAACTTGCATTTGATCAAGAAATTGGTCAATTATCTAAACAATATTCAATGATTAGTTCGGTTTATCAAACATTACAACAAAAATTCGGCTCATCTACTTTGGTTGAAGGTAAGCCTTTATATGAGTACACCAATGGCTTTGCATCAAAATATAAGGTCGGTTCCTCAAATTTAGCAGACGCATTATCTGGTCAACTTCTATCTAATCATTTCGTTAAATACGAAAAAGGAAAAGAAACTGAAAAAATCAGTGAAATTGATGCTTATTGCGAGAGTCTTGTTAAGGTCAGAGAAACTAAACTAAACGATTACGCAAGATATAAAGAATCTTTAGATTTACTTAATTCTTCTCAATCAATTAATATTTCTGACACAGAATTCATTAAACTTATTACCGAATATACTCTTCAACTTAATTCATTAAAAGAGTCTATCAACCAAGCTGAGACCCAACTTGAATACTATGGTTGGGAGGATAGTGGCTCAGGATATGTTCCTAATGACTCAAAAGGTGTTAGAGGTGAATTAATTAAAAAAGATTCTTCTTGGGTAAAAGCTAATGATGATTTCGGCAAAGCCGTATCTGATGCAAAGGATTCTCTGGTTGAAGATTCTGAGTCTGCAAGCAAAGCGTCACGTTATTTATATTCGACTTATATGAATAAAGTTGTTCTTATTGACTCAGCTTATGTTGTTTCAAGCGGAACAATATCTGCTTTTATCGGTCTTATTGCCGGACTTGCTCTTGGATTTATTGCTTCTTCACTAGTCTGCACCGCAGTCTTCATTAACAAAGAAGAGAAATAGTCAATTGGTCATTTAAAAAGAGGTTATGCCTCTTTTTTATTTACTTTGTTCGTGTTGAGAATAGGTTAGGTTTCGGATATGAAGACCTTCTAAGAATGCAAGGCCAATACCATAATTTAGACCAGGACCTAGATTGAAGAAATTATTATCAACCAAGGAACAAAGAACAATGGTAAATAATGAAATAAAAATAAATGACTTTTCTAACGAAGGTTTTTCAGTCAAAAGTTTAAACGTCTCAAAACGATGATACAAATATGCTATTAGACCAGCAATACCGGTTGATGCCAAGAATTGAATGTAAATATTATGGTATCTTGCAGGAACAAAATCTGAAGAAAAATTGGTAAATCTGAAGTCCTCACATTGGTAAAAACCAACTCCGAATAATTCGTTTTCAGAAAAATGCTTTAGACCGTGCGTCCAAGTCGAATACCTGCCTTGAGTGAAATCATTAATGTCGGTAACATCAGGACTTTCTGAAAAGAACCTGACCAAAAGTTTTGTGACTTCATCACGCTTAATGACAAAAACTCCAGCGAAAGCAACCATGACTAAGCCCATTGTTACAAGACCGATATTTCTCTTTTCTTTTTCGCATTTTATAAAATAAAATACTAAACAACCAGCCCAAATTAATGTGCCAAAAAGGGAGCATGCTCTAGAGTTTGTTAAAAATATTGCAACAAGCATAAGTGGAGAGAACAACAAATAAATCCAGGATGTCTTTTTAGAAGATATGAAGGACAAATAAATAGGGGCAGCAATACATAAAACTATCTGACCAGCTATGTTGTTTCGCATTCCCCAACCAGTGAATATTTGATCCCACCACGAGACATAATCTTTTATGCCGGCGTTGATTTTAAAAATAATGTAAAAAACTTCTAACGAAACAACTAATCCATAGACCGTCAAAACCCAAAATATATAGGATTTCCCGGCTTTTTTCCAATCAACAAGGTATAAAAGAATAAAATACGTTGCACTTATTGAAAGGAAGTTTACCCCTCCATAAAGTACAGTGTTTAGATCATAGTACGGAGAAAGAAAACCTCCAAGAAGATAACACGGGGCAAGAAAAAGAAAGCCGAGCATCAGTCTTGGTTTAAACCTTTTTTCTTTATTCTTCACTAAATCGAAAATGAGTCTAGCAAGAACACAAGCTAGAATAATGACCGCTAAAACAATGATGATAATTTTAGTTGGGCCACTAAACAATGAAGTTTTGTATCTTGTGTTATTGCTCTTAAGCGAAATCGATGAATAAGTCATCGCAAGAGGCGCGACCATCGCAATCATGTCTTCGCATAATAAACAAGGTATAACTACGCCAGACAAAACAAAAGCAATAAAAATATACGTTTCTAAAGAAAAAGTGTGAGAAAGCAAAACTAGAAGTCCAACTAAAATCACATACCACTTAGATGCTAAAAAACTATTTATTAATTTAATAAATTTATTTTCTTTTAATGCTGGGAACAAGGACAAAAGCATATTTTAATAATATAGAATTTTATGTAATAGTAAAATAATTATTGGTTTTTGGTAACAAAAGGTATTTGGTTCGAAAAATAGAAAATACTATTTTTAAAAGACAAATATATGGTATATAATTTGAAAATACTATTGGCGAATTGAAAATTATGGAAAACAAGTTAGTTATTGGCGTCGTTGGCGGTATGGGCTCATACGCAACTCTAAACTTATTTGAACGCCTTTTGAGTGCTTTCCCTGCTGAAAAAGAATGGGATAGACCACGAATTATTATCGACAATTATTGCACTATGCCTAGCAGGGTTCGTGCAGTTTTATATAACGAAAATAGAGAAGAGTTAGTCGGAATGCTTACTAATTCGATTCAAAATCTAATCTCTTCTGGAGCAACTAAAGTTGTTTTAGATTGCAATACTTCTCACATCTTTTTAGATGATGTGTATGCTAAGCATACCGAATTAAAGAAGTATGTTGTTAATATTATTGATTCCTGCTGCAAAGACATTGAGAGCAAGGGTTTAAAGAACGTGTTTTTGTTAGCCACTGAGGGCACGATTCAATCTAATGTCTATGGTAGTTATGCGAAAAACTATTCTTTTAAAATCGAATCTCCTGAAGAAAAAGATTACAAAATCCTTAGAAATTTTATCGAAATTGTTAAAACGAATAAGGCAAACAAAGAGAATTGTGGCGCTTTCTTTGATTATTTAAATTCACTAGAATCACACGCAATCTTGCTTGGTTGTACAGAACTTCCTGTTCTTTATTTAAAAGGCTTAGAGTATGGACTCAGAACTGAAAAGACAATTATTGATCCAATTAATAGCGTCTTAGAAATATTAAAAGAAGATTTTTCGAGTAATGGTATTTAAATGGAACAAGTTAAAAAGGCTGGTTTAGGATATACAGTTGGTAATGTTTTACTAAAAGGTGTTATCTTTTTAACTCTCCCTATTTTTACGAACTTATTGTCTACCGCAGACTTTGGTTTATATAACACATATGTGTCATATGAACTACTATTGTCAGCAATCTTAGGTCTTGGTATTTACGGAACTATTAAGAAGGCCTTTTTTGATTTTAAGGATGATTACAAACGATATCTATCCTCTTCAATAGTTTGTATGCTTGTAGTCCTGGCAGTTTTCTTAGGGCTAACTTTAATCTTTAAAAAACCACTAGAATCATTCACATCCTTCCCTTTTTACATCATAGTTTTATGCTTACTCCAAGGATTTGGATCTGCAATTATTCAATTATTTTCATCTCATTTATTGGTGCGTTTTAAATACAAAGAATATTTACTAATTTCAGTTATCAACACAGTTGTTGGGGTTGGTTTATCAATTTTATTGATATTAACGTGCTTTAAGAGTGATGGCACAAAATACATTGGACGTATTATTGGTTATGCAACACCAGTCATTCTCATTGGACTTATCATTACTGTTTTAATTTTGTTAAAAGGAAAAACTTTGTTTAGAAAAGATTTCTTTGTCTATCTTGCAAAAATTGGTTTTGTTCTTATTCCACACGTTGTTGCTCAATATATACTAAATCAATCTGACAGAGTGATTATTGCTAAACTTGTTGATGATTCAGCAGCCGGTATCTATAGCTATGCATATTCTATTTGTAGCATTCTTTTTGTAGTCTATTTATCCTTAGACGGAATATGGACTCCTTGGACTTACTATCAATTTGAAAAACAAGATGATCAATCTGTAAAATCCTCATCAATTCGTTACATTATATTTGGTCTATGTCTATATATAGGGTTTGTTTCGATTGCTCCAGAACTATATAAACTCATGGCGCCTGCTGAATATAACCAAGGAATGGTGATGTTACTTTACTTATCGCTTTCTATGTTCTATTTCTTCTTATATTACATACCTGTAAGTTTAGAATATTACGATAAAAAGACATTACTGGTATCAGTTGCGACAGTTGCTGCTGCTGCCTTAAATATTGTTCTTAATATTTTACTTATTCCTGTTATGGGGTATATTGCCGCGGCAATTACAACACTAATAGCGTTCTTTTTGCTATATGTTTTCCACTTAATACTCTCATTGAAATTTAAAGTGAAAACACGTTACAGCATGAAGACATTACTAATTTCAACGCTTGGAGCCGCAGTTATCTCTGTACCGTTGTATTTTCTTATGAACAATTCAATTATAAGCACTATAATTAGAATAATTATTATTGTGTGTTTGCTTGTATTCATGTTCTTCTATTTCAAAAAAGATCTGTTGGGAATTATTAATAAAAAGAAAGGCGAGAAAGATGTCAAAGTTGATAAAGAAAATATTTAATATCTTCCTTCGAGTTTTTTGGATTTTTAGGATTCGCGAGAAAACAATAGTTATTTCTTTTTTTAATGGTTCTGCTGTTGGGGGAGATGGCAAAGCACTTTTAGACTATTCGAATGAAAAGAATTTAGGATACAAATTTTATTGGATCGTTAATAAAAATTTCAATAAAAAAGAGCACAAATTTAACGATGTCAAATATATACGAAAATGGTCAATTCCATTTTTCTTTAGATCATTAACGTCCAAAATTATTTTTACAAACATTAACCACGTTTCCTTCCTTCCATATAGAAAACACCAGTGCTTAGTAAATGGTTGGCATGGCTATGGCTATAAAGTTGTTCATCAAGGAAACAACATTTCTAATGAAGAACTAATAAAGATTTTTAACTTAAATAACTTATTCCTTTCTCCAAACAAACTTGCGACAGATAAAAAAATTAGAGAGGCTTTCAAATACGAAGGAAAAGTCTTGGAAATAGGTACGCCATGTTGTGATATTTTCTTTAAAAAAGAAAAAGTTGAATCTTTAACAGCAAAATTTAAAAAGGATTACGGCGTTGAAAAAGATGAAAAATTACTACTGTATGCTCCGACATTTAGGCAAGATTTTTCTTTTGAAGAGGGTGGACTCGATTTTTCTAATTTAATTAAAGAACTAAACAAAAAGTTCTCTAGCAAATGGAAAATTTTATATAGAGTTCATCCAATGATTGCAGGCACCACAAAAGTCGATAACCCTAACGTTATAGACGTTACTAAATATGATGATATGAATGAATTGCTAGCAATCTCCGATATTTTAATAACAGACTACTCAAGCACCTTTTGGGAACTAGCTATCCAACGAAAACCAGTCTTTATATATGCTTACGATTTAGAAAAATATGAGAAGAATGACAGAGGTTTTATTTTACCAACCTCTGAGTGGCCTTTCCCTATTGCGACTTCCAACGAAGAATTAGCCAAAGCAATTAAAGAATTTGATGATTCTGCTTACAATAAAACTTTAGATGCATATTTTAAAAAATATGGAAATTACGAAAAAGGAACCGCTTGTGCGCAGTTCTTTTCCGAGATTGAAAAACTATAAGTTTTTATTTTAATTTTTCTATTTTAATTTCAGTTGAACTAATATTTGGGGTTCGTGGCATAACCACAACCTCTTTTTTGTTTTGCTTGCACCACTCTATTGCCTTTTTAAAATGGTCATTTACCTGATCTGGGCCAACAATAAGTGTGTCGAAATCAACACCTTTTATTGTTTCATCAATTTGCGTATAAAGAATTGCTTCATCAACATATTTGATTCCAGATACTAACTCTAATCTCTCGTTTTGATTGTAATAGAGCTTACAGTTCGGTTTGTTGATTACAGCATTTTTGTCATCGTGAACAGCGACTATTAAATAGTCCCCATACTCTTTACAACGTCTAAATAATCTTAGGTGGCCAAGATGGAAATAATCAAACACTCCAAATGTAATAATTTTTTTCATGCAATTATAATAGCAAATATTTAGAAAAATAAAAGAATATGAGCGAGTTCATGATTCAGTCACTTATTAAAATTGAAAATTTTTAATTTTATGATATATTTAATTGCTATGAACGTAGTTTATTCCACTAGCGATGGTTACGCCGAGATTTGTGGCATTTCATTAACTTCTCTTTTTGAAAACAACAAAGACGCTGAAAAAATATGCGTTTATATCATTGATAATGACGTGTCCGATAAAAATAAAAATAGATTTTTTGATTTGGCAAAAAAGTACTCCAGAGAAATTGTATTTTTACCAAAACCAAAAGTTGAAGAAACTGTGAACTCTGAAATCTTTACTGGTCGATGGAATATCGCAACATTTTTTAGATTGTTTTTGTCCGATATTTTACCATCAAATGTAGATCGAGTTTTTTACATTGACTGTGACACTATTGTTAGAAAATCCCTGAAAAATCTCATAAATTTAGATATTGGTGATTGTCTAGTTGCGGGTTGTGACGATTGTAGAAGCGACCTTTATCGCATTGATATCGGAGAGAAGCCTGGCCAGCTTTATATTAACAACGGCTTTATGATTGCAGACTTGGACAAATGGAGAAAAGCAAATATAACAAAAACATTTGCTGAATTTATTCAGTCTAGACACGGCAACTGCACTTACATGGATCAAGCACCTTTGAATGGAATTCTTTCTAGTAAAGATTTAGTATATGAGCTCAAACCAATTTATAATTCTCAAAGATTGTTCTTTGATTTTTCGTATAAACAAATTCTTAAACTAAGAAAACCAACAAAACACTTGAGTGAAGAAGAATATAATGAAGCCATCACCAATCCTGTAATAGTTCATTTTACCCCAACATTTTTAACCGGCACTAGGCCTTGGCAAATTAAAGATAAACATAAATTTAGAGATGAATTTTTGCATTACAAGTCTCTATCTGAATGGAAAGATGAGCCTTTAAGAAAAGACGATAGAAAATTTGCAAAAAAATTAATGACTGTTATTTGCAAGTGCACTCCAAGATTCATACTTATTAAGATAATGGGTTATTTGCACGCAACATGGTACCCTAAACGCCGCATTAAATTAGCCAAAGAAATGGAGAAAACTCACAAATGCGCATTTTAATGGTTAATAAATTCCTTTATAGGTTTGGCGGTTGCGAAAACTATATGTTAGATTTGGGGGAAGCCCTTAAAAAGGCCGGCCATGAGGTTCAATATTTTGGAACTTTTTCAGAAAAAAATATCGTCGGGAATCAATACAATTTATCTATAAAAAGTTACGATGATAAACGCATTTTTAATCCGTTTTCTTTAATTTACAATTCATACGCAAAAAGTAAACTTAACAAGTTAATTAAATTATTTAAACCGGATATTGTTCATATGAACAATATTTATTATCACTTAACCACTTCAGTCATTGATGCATGTAAACAAAATAACGTTCCAGTAGTTATGACAATTCATGACTTTATGCCAGTTTGTCCAAATCATATGTTGTATCGTTTCGACACGAAATGCATATGCAAAGACTGTATGACTACCGGCTCTTTCAAAAATTGCGTAAATCATAAGTGCATCAAAGGATCATGGCTAAAAAGTTATATAGGATATAAAGAGTCTTGTTATACACACAAAGCGCAAAAATACGATTATATTTCGAAAATGATATGCCCTAGTAATTTTATGAAAGACCTTCTTTTAGAAGGCGGCTACAAAAAAGAAAAAGTCATGTTTCTTAGAAATTACTCGAGTTTTTCTAGTGAAGGCACTAACGTTTCAAAAGACGATTACTGCATTTATTTTGGCAGAATAAGCGAAGAAAAAGGTATTAATTTGTTATTAAATTCAATGCCAGAAAAATGTAATCTCGTTGTTGCTGGAACAGGGCCTTTAGATTGTCAATTTAAGAGCCTTAACAAATCAAATATAAGATATGTCGGTTTTAAAACCGGACAAGATCTGAAAGATTTAATAGCGGGCGCAAAATTTTCAATTTATCCATCGAAATGGTTCGAGAATTGCCCGCTTTCGGTTGCTGAATCAATTACTTTAGGGACTCCAGCTCTTGTTACAAGAGAAGGGGGACTGCTTGAGCTAGTTGATGATGGAGTTAACGGTATTTTCTTTAAAAATAATGACGCAAATGATTTAAAATCAAAAATTGAAGAACTCTACTTTAACGAACCTCTATTAAGAGATATGCATAAAAACTGTTTAAACTATAAAAAAATACCAAATTTAAACGACTATATTCGTGATTTAATAAAAATATATGAGGAATCTATAAATGAGAAAGTTAGCAAATAAGCTTATATCCAGCACTAAAGGCGAAAAATATGAAGTGGATAAAAGTATCCCTACCTCATACCTAATGGGAACACTATTTTCGAAATTTAATCAACTAGTTAGAGGTTTTTTTACTCGTATACATTTTGAAAAGAAGCATAAGGGGAAACGTGTGTTCGTTGGTAGACACGTCGTAATAAAATCTAAAAAGAAAATTCGCTGTGGATATGGTGTTACATTCGGTGATTACTGTTATATTGATGCAACCTGCAAAAAAGGAATTGAAATTGGCAGTAATGTTTCTTTTGGTAGGAACTGCATAATTGAAGGATATGGCGTTTTAAGTGAAATTGGCGAAGGACTCATCGTTGAAGACGGTGTCGGAATTGCTTGTAATGCCTTTATTGCAATTCGTGGTGAAGTCAGAATTGGCAAAAACACAATAATCGGTCCTTCTGTAAAAATTCACTCAGAAAACCATGTTTTTTCTGATAAAAATGTTCCTATCAAGAGCCAAGGAACAACTCGAAAAGGTGTTTCAATTGGCGAAGATTGTTGGATTGGATCGAATGTCACAATTTTAGATGGCGTAAATATTGGTGATCACGCTATCGTAGCTGCTGGTGCAGTTGTAACAAGTGACGTTCCAGCTTATTGTATTGTTGGCGGTGTCCCAGCGAAACAAATAAAAACAAGATAATTGCTAGACAATTTTAATCAACTTATTTATCTTTTTCTTTAGAAAAAGGTTTCTATAGGTTGATTTTAATTTTTATTTTAGTATAATGAAACCAGAATTATGGATAATTCTCCTGCTGAAAAGAATAAATCTGTTTCTGGTGAAACATTCACATTTAAGAAGAAACCTCTTTATGAAATAACCAAGAGGTGTTTTGATATTATCTTATCCTTTATTTTCTTAGCCCTTTTCTGGTGGCTAATTATTCTTCTTGCATTTATTAAATGGGTTGAAGACTTTGGTGGAAAATCCTGGCAACTAGTTATTAAAGAAAACAAAAAAGGCAAGTACATCTCTAAGGTAGATGGCAAGCGATACAAAATTTATTGTAAAAAAGATCCTAAAGGCGAGAAAGACAAGACTATGTATGGCGCTTTCTATTCAAGCCGTAGAGTTGGCAAAAATGGAAAGATCTTTAGATTCCATAAAATTAGAAGCATGTGCCCTGGTGCTGAAAAAATGAAAGCCAAACTTATAGAAATGGGCTTTAATGAGGCAGATGAACCAGCTTTCAAAATGAAACACGACCCACGTATCACGAGAGTTGGTAGATTCTTAAGAAGAACATCTTTAGATGAACTACCACAAATTTGGGATATTTTCTTAGGTCGTTTTTCAATTGTTGGACCAAGACCTCCACTACTTGATGAGGTCAAAGAATATACAGAATACCAAAAACATCGTTTAGATGTTAGAGGTGGTTTGCTTTGTTATTGGCAACTTACACCAAATAGAAATGATCTCTCATTCGACGAATGGGTTGAATTAGATTTGAAATATATTAAAGAAAGGTCTCTCTGGACTGATCTAAAAATTATTGTTAAAGCTTGTTGGTTTGTCTTGACTGATAGATCCGGAGAATAAGGTATAGTTATGAAGGTAGTAGTATTAGCTGGTGGTTTTGGCACAAGAATTTCAGAAGAATCACATTTGAAACCAAAACCAATGATTGAGATAGGAAAATATCCTATTCTTGTTCATATTATGAGAATTTATGCTGCGCAAAATCATAATGATTTCGTTATTTGTGCTGGTTACAAACAACAATTAATTAAAGAGTATTTTAATAATTTTGACGTCTATTATAATGACGTCACTTTCAATTTTGAAACTGGCGATCGTATTTTCCACAACAAGCCAAAATTTGATTGGAAAGTTACTATCGCAAACACCGGCATGAACACAATGACCGGCGGAAGAATTCAAAAAATTAAACCATATTTAAATGAAAATGAGCCATTCTTACTTACTTATGGTGACGCTGTTGGAGATATTGATATTAATGCCGTAATTGAATCACATGTAAAATCCGGTAAAATCGCCACTATCTGCGTTTATAACTTTGGACAAAACAAAGGTGTTGTTGATATTAGCAGAAACGGCCTTGTTAAAAGATTCCGCGAAAAGAGCGACCTTGACGGGGATTTGATTAACATTGGTTTTATGGTCTTCCAACCTGAAATCTTTAATTACTTAACAGGTGATGACTGCGTTTTGGAAAGAGACGTATTACCGAAACTTGCTGCAGAAGGACAACTCAATTCATTCACCCACCACGGCTTCTGGCAATGTATGGATACATTAAGAGAAAAATTATTATTAGAAGAACTTGATGCTTCACCAGATTGTCCATGGAAAGTTTGGAAAAAGAAATAACATGTTAGATTTATCTTTTTATAAAGGAAAAACAGTTCTTGTAACTGGACACACAGGATTTAAAGGAACTTGGCTTTGTAAAATATTGGTTAATGCTGGAGCTAAAGTAATTGGCTATTCGCTTGAACCAAATACAACGCCAAGTATTTTTGAATTATCAAAAGTTGAAAAAGATATTGTTTCCATAATTGGTGACATTAGAGATTTAAAACATTTAAAAATTGTTTTCGACAAATATCAACCTGAAATAGTTATGCACCTTGCTGCTCAACCTATTGTCAGGGATTCTTACAAAGATCCAGTATATACATACGAGACAAACGTTATGGGTGTTGTTAACATCTGTGAATGCGTTCGCTTAACACCATCAGTTAAAAGTTTTTTAAACGTAACCACTGATAAAGTCTATTTAAATGACGATATTCCTGATCATCCGTTTAAAGAGGATGAGCCTCTTGATGGATATGATCCATATTCAAATAGTAAATCTTGCAGTGAACTTGTTACTCATAGTTATAAAAAATCATTTTTCCAAGATAAGGATTGCGCTATTTCCACCGCTAGAGCCGGTAACGTTATAGGCGGAGGAGATTTTGCGAATGATAGAATCATTCCGGATTGCGTTCGCGCTATTTTAAAAGGTGAACAAATCATCGTAAGAAACCCTTTTTCAACTAGACCTTATCAACATGTCTTAGAACCTCTTTATATCTACCTTGAAATTTGTGAAAAACAATATAAAAATCACGAGTTTGCTGGTTACTATAACGTTGGTCCTGATGATTGTGATTGCGTTAACACAGGCGATCTGGTGGATAAATTCTGCAAAGCTTGGAGCAATGATTTGACCTGGATTAACAAGCATGATGGCGGACCACACGAAGCTGCTTTCTTGAAACTTGATAATTCAAAAATTAAGAAAGTTTTTGGGTGGAAACCTAGATGGCATATTGACGAAACAATAGAAAAAATCGCAGAATTTACCAGGGTTTTTATCTCAAACAAGGATGCGATTCCTGTTGAAATGGATAAAGAAATTGAGGAGTTTTTAAAAGGCATAAAATGAAAGCAATTGTGACTGGCGCAAACGGTTTTGTCGGAAGTGCTCTTGTAAAAAAACTTACTCAAGAAGGGCACGACGTTTTAGCAATTGATATTTCTTTTTCAAAAC
>Ga0310696_10001527_pt1 | contig 33211 bp, 44 predicted proteins | sample AusTroGonzalo_MG_4_FD_203885 | JGI IMG/M metagenome (GOLD analysis project Ga0310696, IMG submission 203885) | Bovine rumen microbial communities from tropical cattle in Woodstock, Queensland, Australia - Gonzalo_02 (v2) (version 2) | ecosystem: Host-associated > Mammals > Digestive system >... | reverse complement strand
CCTATGCCACGGATAACAACATCACGGATGGTACACATTTCAAGAAATTTTATGATGCGATGATGAAAGCATTCGTGGATGCCGGACAAGCCGCTACTGGCTATAAGGGTAGTCTTGACGAAGACACCTTTTATATGACTACTCCATCGTTTGTAGCGGATAATCTTTCCGTGGTGGAAGAAAGCATTAAGCCGTTGATGGGTATTCCCGGACTTACTTTTGTGTCGAGCAATAAGTTCGGTACATACAATGATGGTACTCCGAAGAATGCTTACATTCTCTTGACATCCAAGGGGGATGCTCCCGATACTATCGTTGAAGAAGGCGATGGCGTCCAAGCCGTGTATCATCTTGATAAGTTTGCGTTCGTAATGCTTCCATCTACGATAGATATGGATATGGCTGGTTTCAATGAAGCCATCTATTCGCCCCATTGGGTTCCAAACAAGGCTATCGTGAATCTCATCAATGTGCCGGCAGGGAAAAAAGTAAATGAAGCCGTGGGCGATACCGGGACGGTTCTTGAATACATCTTTGCTCAAGGTATGAATCAAGGACACGTGTATGACCCCGAACTTGGTACACTTACCGAAGCACTCTATAAGCATCAAGCAAGTGGCCCACACTATCTCAAGGGCGAACCATACACTATGGGTAGCGTGTTGTTCCCCGATGGCAATATCCCTGCCAACGATGAAGAAGAAGCCCAGACTAGACCCGAAACCTTTGTCTCTATCTATAACGATTATATGGCTAGGTCTTCGGATGCTAATGAAGAACTTGCGGACATTATCGGCTACTCCATTGATAAGGGCAGGGAAATTAAGTTCCCTTGCTTTGGTGTGTATGGCAATCTTCTTTCAATGAAATCGTTCAACTATAAGGAAATGCCGTCTGCGGAATTTAATGGTAAGTATGCCAAGACTAAATCTGGTACGGATTTGTATTACTTGGTAAGTGACCCATCCAAGATAGTGTTCCGTCATTCATCGTATATGTCTCAATCGCGGGCAACGGAGATGACGATATACCACGAACCCCTGGAAACGGAATCCAAGTCTTATGGCTCCGGAGATGCATATAAGTTCCATATTTTCCCTACCGAGAGTATAACGGTATCTACGATTTCCGATAGTACCAGTCTTGGGCAATTATTGTCCGTGGATGCAGAAGCTCCCGATGGAACAAGGTATCACTACATCACATTTAGGAATCCTATTCCGAAATGTGCAAAGTATGTGAACCCCGAATATTGGTCTATTATGGACTTGATTCACGAAATGCTGCTACTCGCCCAGAACCTTTCTGGACTTTGTGCCGACAACGGAAAGGCGTATAAACAACTTATGGATGACCTTTCGGAGTTCCATGTTTCTTCGGCAGAACTTGTCGGTCAATTACCCGAAAACAATGGGCAATTTGTGACATTCCGTTTTGGTATCTTCCAAGATTATGCGGATAGGATTGAAAAATTCGTCAATTCCGTGTATGATTTCCGTGCCAAGATAATCGCGGCAACCGAAGCGTGGTAAAAAATTATATATTTAGGTTAAAAGGAATTTCGCTATGCAGAACAACCCGAACCAAAATATACACACCGATTATGTAGCCTTTGATGTGTTCAAACCGATGGCTGCCAATCAACTTGCAAAGTCGATTCATTATGACTTCGTTATCACTCAAGATATGATTGATAACTATGTTGCTCATCTTTCGGCTAGTGATTTTAGCATTGATGTTGGTGGTGTTATTGCAAGTAATCCCGATGGTACTTCCGGGCCGTGGGAAACTCCGGTTGTCATTCCGTATGGAAAACCTATCAATATATTTATTGCCGGCAAAGTTCCCGATGGCTATTACTTGAATTTTCATACTCGTCTTATTGGTATTGGTACACCAGTAGGAAATATTTTAGATTGCACGGCATACTCCGTAGATGGCAACTGGGATAAGACATTAACTCACGATATGGTAAATGTATTTTCTGCATATCCTTATGCGGTTAGTGTTCTTGTTGCCGGCTTTAATTTTTGGAGTACACCGGAAACACCAGTGACTATCAATAGCCCCCATCCGAATAATAAGGGTATTACTAAAGTTGGTTCTTATAAAACATTGAGTAGTGGTGATTACAATCTAGGCGAGTATGAAGATTGTCAAATCATTTGTGGTGCTTGTCTAGGTGGGGGTGCTTATTCTGTATCTCCGTCCGTGGGTCATATTCAAAGTGGCTATCGCCCCGCCGTTGTTGTTGCAGACTGGATGCAGGGTTGCACGGCTGGTAGTTTGTATTACTCTATCAATCACAATGATACTTCTAAACCGGGATTGTTCCAACAAGTAGGTCAATCCTACTGGTACAACACCGAACCTACATTGTATGAGATGCATCCGAATGGTGCATACCTTTATAGGCTCACAAAGAACACATCGGATGAACTTACTTTTGCTAACCCAGAAAGTGGAAAGTTAATACACATTCATCCGAATGGCGATATTATCCGTCAATCCGTAGGTTCGGGTGGTTCTAGTTCGTCTAGCCCGATTATAGTTCGTGATGTCTTTGTTCCCTACAAAACCGGTGCTGTCGAGGTTGGCGATACCTTGATTAACTTTGATGTGACAAGTAGCCAATATTCAGACGATGCAAAGATGACCGTGTGCCACGATGGTAAGTTTGAACAAATTCCGAAGAATGGCGATACATCTTGGGAATACGAATGTGTTGGCTCATCGTATAAGCATTTTGAGTTTGATAGCAACAACCGCCTTATTTGGAAGACGTGGTATATGTATCATTATGAGACCTCTGCATCTAGTGGTGGTCAAAGTGTTCCCGTCGTTATTAACGAGGTTAATAATAAGAATTGCTTGTATCTTTCCGTTGATAAGTTAGCAAATGGTGTTGTCTATGAAATTGTAATGGAGATTTGCGCTTTAGGGTCTAATGCTCGTTTTTGCGTTATTCCCGGAGATATGAATTTTTATGTTTATTTTTATGCCGCATTGGATAATGATGGCACGGTAGTTTATCCGAAGCGCTGGGCAGAATCTAATAGAACCATTGGTGTTCCTTATGTTCGCCCGAACTTTGAATTGCTTGTTGAAGCAACCGATACATCCGTGTCTCCCCCTGCCCCTATGTATTCTGGTGTGTCTTCTCCGTCTCAAGGAAAAGGCGAACCGGTTCTTGCAAGAGCCGTTATCCATTTCGCAAAGATAAATGGCGAAATTTATGTGATGTCTTATTAGTTCTATGTTGTATCATATCGTAATCTCGCATAATCAAACGGAGCATATTTCAAAGTTTCCGAAAGGTTCGGTGTTCGTATTCGATGACCCTACTGGTGCGGACGCATTGGAATGTGACAAGTATGGCAATCCGTATGTCCTAGTTCCGCAGACTGGTAATCGTGGAATGAACCGCAATGCCGGCTTGTCTTATGTGCTATCACATTACAATGTGGTGGATGATGACATCATAGAATTTTTTGATGGCGATAGATTCCCGAAAGAATATAATCCTACCAAAGTTATTGAACTAATGGATAAGCACAACTTGTCCGTTATGCTCTATTCGTGTGAACACGATAAGCGCCATCATAAGATATATGTTCCCTTGTCTAATGGTGCAACTATCGTAGATACCGGTACTCTCTGCAATCCTTTTTATTCTTGTGGCTTTGCTATTCGTGTTTCTGCCCTCAAGAAGATTATGGAATATAACGATGGATATTTCTTTGAACCACGATTTACAAGATGGGGTAGCGAAGACCAGTACATTGGTCTTGTCTGCGATTATTTGAATCTCAAGGTTGCTATTACATTGGATGTGATGCTCAACGGAAATGTAGGTGGTGATGAATTAAAGCATACGGATTATAGGGAATCCCTGCAACAATACATCGACATCGTTATGGCACGTAATCTACCAATCCGTAATCAATCAAGACCTTTTGAAACTATTTGAGTCCATTTACACTAAACCCCCCGAATCAATCGGGGGGCTTTTTTATTTACATCTGGGATAATGTTTCGCTAACACTTTTTGGTACTGCATAGAACTTGATTCCAAGGTTCTCTAGCAATTCAAAGTTTCCCACGGGATTCATCTTTTCCGATTGCCACACGGCTATGACGGAATTGAATGGAAGCAATAATTGGATGGGCTTTCCATCTTTATCCTTATATGTACCCGCATCTACAATGATATTAGGACACCATATACTATCATTTAAGAACTTGCAGACTTTTTGATGCTTGATGGGTTCATAATAGTCGGGATGACTATTCATAAACTTCGTAAGCTCTATATGTGCAGACCACACGTCTTTTGTGAGTTTCACTCGCCTAATTCGTTTAGTATGGGCTTTTACTGTTTTCTTCCAACATTCCTTGATACCAAGTAATGTGATTTTTTTGAAACCCGAACTAACACGAAGAAGCGGGTCTATACTAGATATGGCACCATCTTTTTTATAGAGTGTCATCCAATCATTACGATTGTTCCAGTTCTTATGGACTTCCAGTAGGCAATGTTTCAACGCAAGACTAGAAAAACTAGCGGGGTTCTTTCCATCTTTCCACGACCAGTTGCGGATAATACCTAATACATCTTGCAGTTCTTTATATGTATATCGCATTATTGCTCCAATTTGTAAAGGGCATATCGCTTGCCCGTTCGTTCGTCTTTCTTTATCTTGGAATCCACTTTGTAGCCTTGTTTTTTCAAATCGGCTATTCTAGCACCCAGTCGGAAGCAACCGAACATCTCAAGAGCATCTAGGGGTGTTATTGAATGCCCCTGCAAAAGATAGTCTTTGATGGCTTCGGTTTGTGTCTTTTTGGATGACTTGTCAATTTTGTATTCGGGGTGGACTCCGCTAGGGTCATCCGGGCGAAGACTCTTGATGACATCAAGAATTTCCTTGATTGCGGCATCTACTTTTTTCTTGGGATAGACTTCCGCAAAGTATAATCTGCCGTTTTCTTCGCCTTTAATTCCGAATGCCTTTAATGTCTCGTAAAGCATAGGCTACTCCTTTTTGACAAGTGAAAGATATTTGCCACTAGCAATATCCTTGATGACCGCATTGAACATACTACGGAAAGTTTCTGGGTTCGGAATGGCAATCAATTTATCTGGTCCAAGTTCCACAAGATAGTTTGCCGTACCATTCGGGTCGAAATCTTTAGTGTAGTCCGGTGGCATAGGATAGATGGCATCTTCAACTTGCTTGCGGTAATAATCTCGTTCATCAATAAGTTTGCGAACGATAATATCAATGTCACAAGCATTGTACCAAGTCGTTGAGTATAATCCGTCTTCGGTTAAATGCGTCTTGACTTTGCTTAATATGGATATGTCGGTCATTGTGATACCTCGTTATCGGTTGAAAAGCAACGGCATAAGCAATGACTTCGCGTGAGAATCCCACCAAAGAGTCGGACCCTCTTGGGTATTGAACCCTGCGAAAATCTCCGTGACATCGTTGAACCTTTCCAAGATGAGAAGCCATCGTCTTGCATCAATTCTCATCCAAATTTCGTCATCCGGGGTTTCGGCGCTGGTGCAATTAACATCCATCATATCCACGAAGAATGTGTTCTTCTTGAGATTCACACCAACCGGCACACTTGCTTCTTTCGGAGTTGTTGCAAGATTTACCATTTTTGTGAGATGGTCACGGAGCTTAACAACATTCAACTTATATTGATACTTGAATGCTTTCGGGATGAGATTATTGACCATATTCGGGAACGGAATCTTGATGTAAGCACAAGTAATGGTAGTGCTACCACAAGTGACCTTTACACTATTTTCCGAAAAAGATGCTGTAAGGGGTTGAACAAACTCTATGGCAGAAAGGACTTCAAAGAGAATCTTGGGAACATTGTATTGCTTTTCGTGTGCATAGTCCGTGCATACAAGGATATGCCTATCGGATGACATAAAGTCACACTTATCGCCATCAATGCTAACGAGAACGCCATTAAGGTCAATTCGGGATGTGTCTTTACTTGCTACGGATGCAACATATTGATTCACGAACACGATGTCCTTGGTAGCCCAAGTAGCCGTATCAACAACTGCGGTAAACGGTTTCAAGATGGGGAAATCCTTACCGTCATATCCTTTCATTTCAAAATGAGTTTTGCCCAATTTGAATGAGAGCATATCGCCATTGCGTTCAAGAAGAATTGAACCATTACCGATTTTCGTGAGCATCGCATCCAGAGCTTTGAAACTCACGGACAAGTCAATCGTACCCTTACCGAGACCATTGATTTCAACACGGACAAAACATTCCAGATTGGTAGCAAGTAAGAATCCCTTTCCTTTTTCCGTGTAGATGCGGATGTGTTCAAGAACTGGAATTGTGGTCTTTGTCGGTATAACCGGTTTCGCAAGTTTAATGAATCGCTTGAGAACATCAACTTGGAATGATGCGGATGCTTCCGCCGTGGATGCAGGGGTAAGAATGTTGAAAGGCATTTTATATCCTCGATTGGTTAGTTGGTATAAATATAAGTGTGTACTAGGTTATGATACTTTGTTAGATACCTAGTTCTTTACGGATGTCACTTGCTTCTGCCGGTGTTAGGTCTCCGGGGTCTCTTGGATTTCCTTTCTTGTCCAATCCAAGTTCCGCGGCACATACTTCAACGGAGCATCCGCAAGCCGCCAAGTCTCTCGCATATTCTCTTGCGTGTGCTTGGGCTTCGGGTTCTGGGTCGAAAAGAAAGATGACTTCGGGCCACAATGACAAAAGGTTTACTTGTTCTCTAGTAAGACTCGTTCCGAAAGTGGCAACCGTCCCAGGTCCCATTCGCCATTGGTCGAACACACCCTCAACAACAACGATTCTATCCTTATTTCGGGCTAGATTCGCCCCATACAATAGGTGCTTATGATGCACAATGGCTTTTTCCACCGGACAACATTTATATCGCAGTTCTTGCTTGCCCGTGTAGTCTCTGCCTTGGAAAGTACATAGGTCTCCGTTCACATCGTAAATCGGGATGATGATACGGAATCGGAAATCTATACCCTGCCATCTATCTGCAAAGCCAGTACCAAGTATTCCATAATAGAATGATAGTTCATCGGGGTCAAAGCCACGACCTATGAGATATTTCTTATGAGCATCTTGCAAGGGTCCGCCCGGCAGGGTAATTGACTTGCCGTGTGCCTTTGGTCTATCGCTTGTAAATCTCCCCGAACTAATTGCACCGTGGGAGTATTTGGCGATAAGGTCTTTTGCCGTCTGCAAAGGGATTCCAGCCGCAAGTGCTACGGCTTTTGCAGGGTAGCCACCTTGACATCGCCAACATTGATAATTTCCTTTTTCTATTGAGAAACCACCATGATTGGAGTGGTCATCGCAGAATGGACATCTAATGTTTATGTTGCCGGGGGCAACATTTTTTCCACTATCCCAACACGGAACACCTAAATCATCAAATAGTCGTTTCCAATCCGTCATATCGTACCAGATGCGTTTGAGCAATCTTGAAAGGGATTCCCTTGTCCAGATACTCTTTTATTTCATCTTTATGCAGTTTAATTTCGTGGATAGCCGTTTCAATGTATCGCCTTAAAAGAGATTCATCACAATCAATCGTCTGGGCTAATGGTGGTACACTTTTGAAACTCTTTATATCCCGATGGCTTGTGTTTTCCCCTAATATCGTCACGCAGGGGCATTCCGTGAACATCGGAGTATCTAGCCACGGCTTATGGTCTTTATTGTACACCGAACCAAACACCCCAACGATGTTGGGTGGTTCCCAAGCAACGATAGGAACTGGGTAGTCTTGACCCAGTTTCCAATCAATCCAATAAGCGAATCTTGCACATTCGTATCGACCATCGTTGTTGCAGAGCAACCCTAGATGATACTCTTTGCACAATTTTTCAAATGTGCTTAACCAAAAACTTGTTCCGTAAGAGTTCATTCTTCTTTTGTTGATTCCAAATACTTGGTAATAAGTTGATGGACTCGTTGGCGAGTCAAGCCATATTCTTCTGCAATGTCTTGCTGTTTCTTGCCATCACGCCAAAGTTCATAGAATACCTTACCACGCTCCGCAATCTTTTCTCTCTGCGGAGTATTTTTCGGACGGAAACCCTTGTTCAAATACATACGGCAAGCATACACACATTGATTGTAGGTCTTGCCATCCGGGATGATGTCTTGCTTGAGCAGATTTAGTTCGTCATCCGTCCACGATACTTGCTTTCTACCGGGGCCATCCATCGGGGCAACCCCATCGGGTAATGCGATGCCGTTCTTTCTGCAATACTTACGGATTTGTCCGTGAGTCTTTTTAGGTGGGGCGATGCCATCCTTGAGCATCTTTATTTCATCACGTGTCCACGAATCATCCTTTTTCCAAGGTATTCCCATATTGGATGATTGCTGGATGCATTGGGCAACGGTTCGCCCATCCGGTACTTTGCCCTTTTTAATAAGGTTGATTTCGGTTTTAGTCCATGTACTTTTCATATTGTGTCTCTCTTTTAATAAAACAATATCTTTATTGCAAGCATAGCCGTTAAGCCACTAGCAAATAGCATAGTGGCGGTATAAACTAATGATATGGAAGCCATAAGGCTTATTGATACGGCATCACTTGCTTTCTGCATCTTGCTTCTTTTTTACAATATACTTGTAGCCCGGTATATACCCTTTTCCATATACGGTTTTCGCACCGATGATGGCAAGAATCGCCGTGGAATCGTGAGCATTAAGGTTCGCTTTTTGTTGCTTGTATAGTTCCACGCATTGCTCAATGGTCAAGGATTGATAGAGCTTGAAAAGTTCGTCATTACTTTGCTTGGGCATCTTGTGCTTCCGTAAAAAGAACCGAATTAAACCAGTTGTCAAAACCTTTGATTTTTAGCAGAGTGAAATCGCTATGAACATCAATTTGTTCAAGTTCATAGGTTTCGCCCACGATAAGTTCGTGTTTGTAATCGCCCCCACTTTTCCATACATTGTCCGTGGACTGGGTACAAATCACTTTTCGGGGATTCGGATTTCGGATGTCTAAATCGTTATCAATAGCACTCATTCTTTCTCCTTTCCCGGACACGGCATAACCGACACGCCTTTAATGTCATCCATAACGAAAGTACCGTCTTCAAGGCATTCTCCAACACCCCTAATACCGAAACCAAAAGTAGCGCCGTCTTCGCATAACTTGGCAAAAGTCTTATAGTCCGGCAAATTTGTGTCCAAGTCAATATCCACGAATAGGTGATGGTCAATATCAATAAAACCGGAAGCAACACCAATACCTAAAGTATGGGCAACATCGGAAAATATGCCGGCACACGGCTTATGTTCCATATTGCCGAATCCGAGTGTCACGGTTCGGTCTTCTGTGGGCTTTGACAAGTATTTATCAATGACATCTTTTGGGATGTCATACTTGCGACCATTTCGGTTTTGTTCTATTTTGATTTTTACTTTATTGTCCATAACCACCCAATTACATCATCGTGTCGATGTAGCCACAAAAGGCATAGCCACCGAGAAGCACAATACTACCGAAGATGCCCTGCATCCAATACTTGATTTTTTCAACCTTTTCCTTATGGCGATAGTAAGCCGTCCAAGAAGAAAAGCCGGTCGGGTAGATTTCGGTAAAGTTCATAGGGTATCTCCTTATTGAATTGTGTTGTTGTTTTTTCCGTTATAGAATATAACTAATTATCATTACATTGTCAAGATATTTTTGTAAAAATTATTAGAAATATTTTAACAATTTGCGTGGTACAAGTGGTTATCCACGATGAGACCCGAATATTCGCTATTGTATTCAAACACATCAAGGTCCAGTTCAACACTCTGCGGAGTTTCGTATGCCCTACTAACGTGGCTAGTGACCGGACCCTTGACGGCTTCAATACGGATGTCGTGGTCTGTATTCGTGTCAATGACAATTTGGACACCTAGTTCCGATAATGTCTTACGGAATGTTTCTGCCGCTTTCTTGACTTTCTTGATAGTTGCTTCGTCAAGTGGACCCGGCTGGGGTGGTTTATCAAAAAGACGAAAGTTCGGCATTTCATCCGGTTTGATTACCTTGATTTCGGATGGGTCATCCGTTTTGCGGTAGTGGAAGAAAAAGCCACTTGGGTACTTGTCGAGTTGCTTCAAGATATTGGCAGATTTATAGATGTCGGGCTTTGCCTGGAGAGACTTGTTATAGTCCTTTTCATCGGAGACTCCCTTGAGAATCTGCATAGCATATTCCGTAAGTTCCGGTCGTGTAAAGATTTCATTGGCATACTGCACACCATCTTTGCTCAATGTCTTGCTTTCGCGGGCTTCTTTGAGCAATTCGGCAAAGGCTACATTCCAAGAAGCCTTACCGAAAATTACTTTTTCTCTAAATGTAAGTTCATCCATTTTTGATTTCCTTATGGTTATGGGTTATTTGTATTTTCGGGAGTAGCAGATTATCACACACTTTTGGAGTTGTCCGAAGAATGCATTAAGAGCTTTCCGAACTTGACTCTCCGATATGTGTTCAAAATATCTCATAGAAATATCCGAACCGATTGGGCCGTTATGGCAACCTTGAATCTTGTGGTTCATCCCAACATACGGATTCAAGCAAAGATAGCCGGGTCCTTGACCCCCTGCCGGTAAAATGTATCTACCACCCTTATACTCAAAGAGTTCATCGGGATAGAGTTCCTTGGAGAGATAATAATAGTCTTCGCCACAAGTGGCGTGGGGACCTCGCTCAAAGCCATAACTTTTGACGATGTTATCGTATGCTTCTGGGGTCATACATATTCCTTTGGTTATTTGGCATTTCCATTCCAGAGTTTCTTACGGATGTTGTCAAGTTCTGCAAGAAGCCTTGGCGATTTCGCGGTAATCTTGACCTTATTATATGCCTTTTCCGTGGACATCAAGGTATTACCCCATTTATGCTGGTCCGTGACAAGACCCATACGGAGAGTTTCAATCGCTTGGAAAAAAGACGAATTTCGCAAAGTATTGTCGGTTGCTTTGATTTCTTCTTGGATGGCGAAAAGTGTGCCAATGATGTCATCCATACCGATTACCTTGTTGTTAGCCATTATGAGTCTCCTTGATTATAGACTACCATCGTTTTCCATATTGAATATAACTAAATATCACGATGTTGTCAAGTGGTTTATTAAAAATTATTTTATTTTTTTTTCATTGTCGGGGAGACTATCTAGTATGTATTTATATTACATTTGAACCAAAATTTAGCGAAAAAGAAGACATCTATGATAATGTGGACTCCCGCCCAATTACCTAATTTGCCCGATAAATTGCTTTTGGCATTGCATCGGGATATTTGTAAAGTTCGTTCAAACGCTTGGCATAGCCCCAAGGGGTCTCATACTTGGTATTATGCCCTGCCGTGGGAAGTGGTCACTTGGTATCACACATCCATTATGCGTGAAATGCTTCATCGCCAATGGAAGCCGTCTGCCATCTGGTTTGACCCACTTTATAGGGGTAAGCGATTGCCCCCTGCCCCGAAGATTACGGACATCGGGCTTTCTCGCAAGAAATGTGAGAGCATCTTCTATTCTACTTGCCCTATTAAGATGGACAAGTACAACCGACTCTTGGATAAGTGGATTTCAAACCATACAAAGTGAGTCAATGACTAACATAACCGAGATTCTACCAAAACTGCAAGAATGGCTTTCGCAATCTGGCATCTCTGCAAAAGTAGCCGTGACCGGGGCGAAGTCTATTGAGATTCGTTTGGAGACCATCGACTTGATGGCCCAAGCGTTTCCGTTGAAAGTCCAACGACCTTATGTCAAGACCCATGCAACTATTGACGAACCGAAGCGAAAAGCACCCGTTGAAAAGCCGAAAGAAGTTCGTAAGTCTGGGTTCAACATCGTAATTCCTAGACCATCGGGGAGTATGTCTCCTAGTGACATCACACATCTTCGGTCGTTAGTGACCGACAAGTATTCGTTCCTATCTGCAACTCGAACAGATAGCAAGGTGTGGGAGACTACTTGCAGGGAAATTATATGGTTGTCATCCAACCTTTATCACGATAGCCACCGATGGGATAGGACGTGGCTCACAAAGACCAAGGAAAAAGGTGGTGGACCCACGATAGTTAAGAATCGTTTTAAAGATATACCCGCCGTCTTGGAGACTATTGAAAAGTGTCTTGACTATGTAGCGGATTCGTTTAGCAATGGTGGCTTTTGGTGGCCGTCTCTTGAAAAAGGTAAGATTCCTAGACGGTCGTTGCTATCCTTTATCGTGTCCACGACTAAAGCGGGTACTGAATGGTCTCCGTTCTGCGAAGTATTGTGGGAGATTGAAAAATCAAAGGCTCTCAAGTCTATTTTGCCGGATTCTTGTGTGAAGATTGCAGAAGAAGCCATCAAGCAATCCGATTACTTGCGGAGCTTGCCGAAAGGTTCTATGGATTCCTACTGGGATGGTGTCAAGAAGTTTGTTGATTGGTACAAGGATAGCAGGGCAGATTTACTCAAGTACCCCCAGAACAAGGTTAGGCTTGCCGATTTAGGGATGGCGATGACTCTTGTAAAGGATTGGAACGCTTCTTGTAGTGGGCGTGCTTTGCCGGCAAAGTTCATCTATCCCGGCTCTAATATGTGGTTTAGATTCGCTCAATGGGCGAAATCTAATCGTGGTGTTGAAATTCCTATGTATAGGTAAATTAAATGGGTTTTGATATTTTTTCGCAACATCGGGCTGAATTGCCCCCTCCGCTAGACCCCATACCGGGTAGCAAGTATTTTATTGCTTTCCGTCCGGGACGCAAGAAAGTTGAAATTAACTGGACTACTAGGGCTACAAGTGATTGGAAAAAGATACTTGAAGTCATCCGAAAATTTCCGAATCGTGAATATAATGCCGCTTCAAAAAAGTGGGAATTGCCGTGGAACTTGAGTACCCAAAATTGGCTCAAGCAATCGGGTTGGCCCGAACCAGTTGCAGGGGATGAAGACAAGCCGAAGCCCGACCCCCGAATCAAGCAAAAGGCATTGATTGACAAGATTCAACTTGACCCCGAAGGAACTATTATTCCGGGTCTTCGCCCATACCAAGTGGATTTCTTGAAGTTCGCACAACATCGTCATGGTCGTGTTGCCTTGGGCGATGATATGGGTACCGGTAAGACCGTTCAATCGCTTGCTTGGATGGTGTATGCAAATGCATACCCTGCATTGTTCGTGGTCAATGCTCCTACAAAACTGCAATGGCAAAGTGCATATCGCAGATGGGTTGGCTCAACAAAGAAGCATTATCCCGATGTGACTATCTTGTACGGAAAGACACCTTACGAATTGTCTAAAGACCGGTGCTACATTATCAACTGGGATATTTTGGCAGAATGGGTAGGGCATTATAAAAAAGACCCCCAAACGGAAGAATATCATTTCATTGCCGATGGTCCCTTGAGTAGGGTAGGTTTCCGTCTTCTTGTAGGCGATGAAGTCCAAGCCATTGGAAACCCCGATTCTAATAGGTCTATCGCATTCAAGGCTTTGTCCAAAATTGTACCCCATGTTATCGGTATGAGTGGTACTCCCGCGATGTCCAAGCCAAAGCAATTCTGGCCGTTATTGAGCATCGTAGAACCGAAGCATTTCAATAATCGGTATCGCTTCTTGTATCGCTATTGTGACCCCCAAGAAAATGACCACGGAAATAAGACTTGGGATGGTGCATCCAATGTTGAAGAACTCCATGAACTCTTGGTTGGTTGTATGCTCCGCAGAACCAAGGATGAAGTGATGAAAGACTTGCCACCAAAAACCGTGGAAGCCGTTCCGCTTGAAGTGGACAAGAAAGCAATGCAAGAATACTTGCAAGAAGAAAAAGAAGCATTCTCTGGGGGTACTACTTACTCTGGGGATGACTCGCCAAGGGCAAGAGTCGCAAAGCTCTTGCGAACGGCTTTCTTGCTCAAGGAAAAGGCTATGTATGATTGGCTTGATGATTTCTTGGGGAGTGGCCCGAAGTTGCTTCTTTTTGCGTGGCATAGAGATGTCGTGGATTTGCTCTGCAAGAACCTTTACCAATGGAATCCGTCAAAGTTGTATGGTGGTATGACTCCTACCGAACGACAAGAAGCCATTGACAAGTTCATCAATACCCGAAGTTGCCGTTTGATGGTTGCGAATATTCAGGCTGGCGGTGTGGGCATTGATGGTCTTCAAGATGTGGCATCTAATGTGGCTTTCGCAGAGTTTGCCCATACACCAAATTACCATCGCCAAGCCATCGACCGACTCCATCGTGGGGGTCAAACAAAGCCCGTGACGGCTTATTATCTTGTAGCACCCGGAACTATTGATATGGATGCTATGGAAGTTCTTGATAGCCGTGCAAAGATGCTTGATAGCATTATGGACGGCAAGGAAACGGCTGGCACAGACCTTATAACCGAAATCCTTGAACGCCGTGGTATGAAGACATACTAGGTTGTACTTATATTGATATTTGCTTATGTTGCATCGTGAAAAAGTAGAAATGAGTGTTGAGAGACGAGTTCTCTCTAATTTGATTATGAGTACACCCCTTTTGGCTAAATGCTTTAAGGCTGGTGACCCATCAATGTTTGAATCCACAATGAGCCGTATTGTTGCGACTTGGGTTTGGGAGTTTTTCTCCCGAACTGGGGATGCCCCCGGACAAGCCATCACGGACATTTACCGGCAAAGGGCTTCCGAACTCAAAGAAGCCGATGCCGATATGGTGTACACATTCTTATCGTCTTGCTCCGATGAATGGTTGCCATCCAACATTGCCTATTCTATGGATATGGCTCTCAAGTATTTCCGCTTGCGTGCCTTGGCTTTGCTCTCCGAGAAGTTGAACCGAGCCGTCCAAATGGGGGATGTGTCCGCTGGCGAACACGCCGTTGCGGATTATGTCAAGCCCGATGTGAAGAAATCTACCAAGGTCGATATGTTCCGTGATGCCTCCATTATTTCGCAGGCATTTGAGAATACCGATGAAGAAATCTTTACGATGCCGGGAGAACTTGGTAGGATTATTGGGCCGTTTATCCGTGAAGATTTTATTGCATTCATTGGACCCCCGAAAAGTGGTAAGACTTGGTGGTTGATGACCTTTGCCGTGCAAGCGGCTTTGCAGGGTTGTAAAGTTCTGTTTGTTAGCCTTGAAATGTCCGAACCCCAGACGGTAAGACGATTCTGGCAGATGATTAACGGAAAATCCCGATATGGCGAAGAAGTTGCTTGGCCCGAATTTGAAGATATGGGCGATGGCGAAAAGTTCCGTATCGTGGATAATCGTTATCAATCCGAAAAGGTTGAGACCGACCCCGGAGATATTGCCCAACTGCAACAAACTATCCGCAGGGTATCTCGCACTGGCGATTTGCAAGTTATTACTTATCCGTCAAGAACATTGTCCGTCCGTGGATTGGAAGCGGAACTCAAAGATATGGAAGTGTACGAAGCATTCGTACCGAATGTCATTGTCGTGGACTATGCCGATATTATGGACTTGGGTAGTGGCAATGACGAACGCGATAAGATTAACCGAACTTGGATTTCGCTCCGTGGTCTTGCAAGTAAGATTAAGGGCATCGTGGCTACGGTGTCGCAGACCGGTCGTGAGACCGTTGGTGGCTCAAAGGATGCAACCGAAAATACTGTTTCCGAAGACATCCGTAAGGTTGCCCATGTCACAAAGATGATTACGATTAACCACACACCCGAAGAAAAAGATAGGGGCATCGTTCGTTTGGCTTGCAATACTAATCGTGATGGCGCACCGGTCAATGACCAAGTTGTGTGTACAAGTTGTCTTGCTATCGGCAGACCTTACCTTGATTGTAAGTTGCTCTCTGCCGTTGATATGGGCAGAGAAGAAGAATACACTAACGAAGATGATGATATGCCGGCTAGGTCTTCGGGCAGACGAACTGGTAGCCGTGGCAGACGATAATAGGAGTAGTAAGTATGGATATTACTGGTAAGGTACATTGCCTTTTTGAGCAAAGTGGTACTTTCAAGCAACAATTCATTAAGTTGGGTTATTCCGCAGAAGATTGGGATATTCAAAATAACTTTGGGCAGACCGACCACACGGATGACCTTTTCGTTGAGATTGAGAAAGCCTATGCTGGAGAACCGAGCATCTTTGATTCTTTTACCAAGGATGACTTGTTGATGGCATTCTTTCCCTGCATCTATTTTGAATGTATGTCAATGACCGCATTCGCTTGGTCACATAACAATTACCGAACCTTGACGGATGTAGAAAAGACTACGAAGATTATAGAACGTGCGAAGAATCGCTACATCTTCTATGACAAGTTGCTCAAGCTCATCCATATCGTGATGTCTAGGGGTCTCCGTATGATTCTTGAGAACCCTTATGCTATGCAACATTATTTTAAGCAGGGGAATTTTGTGAAGCATCCCGACCTTATCGACAACGATAGGACTCAAAGGGGCGATTATTTCCAAAAGCCCACGGCATACTGGTTCTTTAATTGTAAACCTACCCACGGCTACACGAAGCAACCGACACCCCCCGATAAGATTAAGAATGTGGTTTGTGGCAAGCGGAAAGAAGCCGCCAAGGGTAGCGGAACGGCAGGGTTGTGTAGCGAAGAAAGGTCTATGATTAGCCCGGACTATGCCCGCAACTTTATATGCGACAATATTTTAGGTAAAACTCAAAAAATGAAAACTACATTTGTTTTTGGCAAGAAACTGGTTGTGGAAGCCGTGACAACCTAGTATGGTATTATATTGGAACTTGAAACATAAGGAAAAACATAAATGGGTATTAAAGTATTATCTCTGTTTGATGGTATGTCGGTTGGTCAAATCGCTTTGCGCGAAATGAATGTGGATGTAGAAACATACTATGCATCCGAAATTGACAAGCACGCCATCGCTCAAACTCAACTCAATTTCCCTAATACTATCCAGTTGGGTAGTGTGACCGAAGTAGATGCCCGAAAGTTGGGTCACATCGACTTGCTCATTGGTGGTTCGCCCTGCCAGAGTTTTTCGTTTGCCGGTCGCAGAAATGGTATGAGTACCGAAACTAACGAAGAAATTTATACTCTTGACCGCTACTTGGAACTTAAAAATGAGGGGTTCAAGTTTGTCGGTGAATCTTATCTTTTTTGGGAGTATATGCGAATTTTACACGAAGTTCGTGAAACTAATCCTAATGTCCTTTTCTTCTTGGAAAATGTTGAAATGGGCGAAAAATGGGAAGCCGTATTAACTAAAGCCATTGGCATTGCAGGGGTTCACGTGAACTCTGCCCTTGTTTCTGCCCAGAATCGCCGCCGAATTTACTGGACTAATATTCGCACCAAGACTATTGGCTTGTTCAAGAAAGTTGTTCCCGATATTCCACAACCGGAAGACCAACACATTTACCTTGAAGACATTCTTGAAGACAAGGTGGATGAAAAGTATTATTTGAAACAAGAAACCGTTGATAAGTTGCTTGCCAATGGAATCAAGGGTATGGAAAATCTCAATGTGCCAGCACACAAAGCCGATGAAGCCGAAATCGGAGATGACTTTGGCGAAGACGCATAGGATATTGTGTGAGCCTACTTGGAAGTGTGAGGTGTTCATTCCACCTACAAGTAAGCGGAAGTTCCGGTGCTTGATTGCCGGGTATTATAAATTGATTGGATGTTATTCACACGAACGCCAATTTGTAATGGAATATGAGACCGAAGACGATTAGACATTTATGTTTTCCCGGTAGTTCATCGCTTTCCGTTGATAAGCAAGCGGATAGAGTAAAGTCCGTTTGCTTGATTTCTTGTTATTACAAGGGTTATAATCCACATAACAATAGAGAGCGTCCTTATATCTTTGAGTATGAAACGGATAGTATGTGAACCAAATTGGCTTGAGCCTATTAAGATTAGTTGCTTCGCAGATAGTGGCAAGGTGGATGCCATCATTAGTACCTATAACCGGGGAATTGGCAAGCACTGGTCCGGCAGACCCTATATAATGGAGGCCCACTTTGAAGAAGATAATATTGGCAAGTAGGGGCAGGGTCGTTCACGGCGTCCGCAATAGCAAAAATGGTGTATGGATTCAACAACTGGAATATCGGACGGACAAAACAAATTCTTTAACGAGCGTTGAGAAAGATAATTGGGTTCTTGAGTATGAAGAAGACTTGTAAAGCGGTTTGTGTTTGGAAAAGTCTATATGATAAGAAGAACCATATCCGAATTTCATCGACTCCCGACAAGATGGCTGCCGTGACTACTAGACCAGATTTAAGAGAGAATTTATCTTTTCCACAAGCGATTTTTGTAATGGAAATTTATGAAGAAGATTTTGGCGGTAAACATTCGTAAGCAATGCGATACTCACGAACTCTTTATGTCCGTGCAAGAAGACCAACAAAAAACCTATGCTCACACAACTAGGTATTTTGCTGGTGGTATCAATCGCTTTGATATGAGTACAAGGATTTTGGAATATGAGCTTGACTAGATTTAAGACAAGTGTTCATACTTGTAATACGGAAAAGAATTTTGGCATTGATAAACTGCAAGACCCAAAGAAATGTAAGTCTTGTTGCTTGACGATGAATGATTATCCAACGGCTAATGGTGGATGCGAGGGTCATACAAAAAGAACCTTTATATTGGAAGCGGAAGATTGAGAACCCCTGCGATAAATGAAACCGATAGAGGTTGGCGAGTGTACAATAAGGCACGTTCCGATAAGCCGAATATGGGCGAATACGGAACGATGTTCGTTCCACCTTATAAAGTTAAAACTGATACCTTGAGAACTTGTGCGTATATATGGATAGTAGAAATAACATAGAACTTATACACGGAAGCATCGTAGGCTTTGATGGTCGGGGTTGTTGGTTCCGCACATTGAAAGGTAAGAAATCTATGAGCTTACTGCATCGGGCTAGGCAAGATGGTTGTGGGCAACCCTGCATTATGGAAATAGAATATGTGGAAACGGATAATTGTGGCAAGCAAGGGCAGAAACCCGGAGAATCGGAACGATAGGAGTAGAAAAGATGGTCTTGTCCAAATGCTTGATACCCACGATATTAAAGGTAAGTCGTTTACATTGACCACGGTAGAAAAAGATAACTATGTGCTTGAGTACGAAGATTAGACGATTGCCATTAGCAATACGGGGTCGCAGAATACCGGGTTTACGAAATAGCAAGGATGGATGCTTCGTACAAACATTGGAAGTTGGTATAGACAAGATGAATGCTTTGATAACTACTCAAGAAACAAACAATATGGTACTTGAATATGAAGAATGTATGTCTTTGTCAAAAACGGAATGAGTTAGGTAAGAAAGTTCGCTGGGCATACGAAAGGGGTAGCCGTGATTATGGTGGTCGAAGTAGTATGCAAGATTTTGTTGCAAGAGTGGATGGGAAATCGGGTACATTAACAAGTGTTCTAAAAGATAACTTGATTGCAGAGTATGATGACTAGGGTTGCGGATGCAAGATTTCAAGGTTATTACACCCTTAAAAGGAAAGACACCTTATGGATGGCATTTTGAGCAAAATGTAGTTTTACCCGAAGGAAAGACTTATGCTCTCAAATCTAGTGAAGGCTCTGGAAATCGGATAAAAGTAGTTCTAGTGGAATATGCAGATGATGAATAGGATTAAGTATAAGGTATGCAGTCTATGGAACGATGGCAAGTCGCATCGTTTTCGTATTGCCACAGGTGGTGGGGATAAGACTGGTGCTTTGACTACTAGACCCGATTTGCGAGAAAACACTAAATATCCTTGGGATTTATTTGTACTTGAATATGAAGAAACTTAACTTTGAAAGAATTGGTTTTACTGCGACACACGGATTGGAGTTCGCTAAAAATGGGCCTTTTTTTGTGTGGGATAACGGCAAGTGCAATAATGCCTTAACTATTCATTCGTGGTGGCATCAAAATTTCATTATGGAAGTTGAGTATGAGGAAAGTGGTTCAAGTCGGTAATCTTAATAAGAGTAATGGTGGTACACAACCTTACCAACAAGATAGAGTATATGATGTTAGTGGCGATAATCTTTTGCCGGCATTATCTGCCCAACTTAATGGTTTGCTAATTTTGGAAGTCGAATATGAGAAAGACAGTAATGGTCGGTAGCAGGGCAGGGGTTGTCTCTTGGGATAATAACAAAGCTCCGTGTTTGACCACGGAGTATGCCCATCGGCAAAATACTTATGGTCTTCTCCATATCCTAGAAGCCGAATTTGAGAATACCTATGTTAAGTGTATATTGAATGATGAACAAAAATAAAGGAATATCAAATGCCGTTTAATTCGCTTGCTAAATTGTCAAAACCCGAAAAACCCACGGGTCTCGTTATCAATGGTAAGAAAGTGAAGAATGTCCGTATTCGTAGATTAACACCTACCGAATGTGCAAGATTGCAGACCATCCCCGATTGGTATAATTGGGATGGTATGAGTGACAGCCAACGCTATAAAGTTTTGGGAAATGGCTGGACAAATCGTGTAATTTGTCATTTCTGGTCGTTCTTGCCAAAAGAATGGTTCAAGAAAACCGAACCTACCGAAGTTTCAACTGATACAAACAACCCCTAAAAGGAAAAATAAACAATGGATAATAACGAAAACAAATTTACCATCGAGAAAGAAGTCTTGCTTGGTGCAGTTAAGAAAGTTCTGCCCGGTGTTGAAAAGGGTACTACCACGATTGATGGTGCAGACCAGATTCTCTTTACCGGCTCGACCGTCCATTCTTACAATGGCGAAGTAGCCGTCACCGCCCCCTGCAACACGAACGGCTTGTCTTTCTCCGTTAAGGGTATGGACTTTTACAATGTTGTCTCTCGCTTGAATGACTTGAACATCACTTGTACCATTACCGACAAGAAACTTACGGTCAAGGGTGGTCGCAACAAGTCCGTGATGGCATTGTTGAACCCGGCAACGATTGAAGAATCCGTTGGTGCTTTGGAACTTGATAGTGTCGAGTACAAGCCTATCTCCGAAGAATTTTTGGATGGCGTTGGCATTTGCACTATCTCCGGCAATACGGAATCCACCAAGGGTATCGCTATCGGTGATTATGGCGATAAGTCTGCAATCTTTGCCGTGGACACCAACCGAGTTTGCTTGGATGTCCTTTCCGAAAAGATGGAGTCGTTCTATGTGGATGACAACACCTTTAACGATGCTCTCAAGGTCGGTGTTCCCAAGGAATATGGTGTGCATTCTCCGTGGCTGTATCTCCGTTATGAAGATGGTACGGTGTTCTCTGCCCATCTCCAGCCGTTGGAGGGCTATCCGTTCGACAACTGCATCGCTATGATTGAGGCTATTCCGGGTTCTCCGATTGTCACATCCGGCCGTCTCCCGAACACCCTTGCAGAAGCCGTGTCTCGCGTTTCCATTCTTGCATCTGGTGTGGACACGAAGAACACCAAGCTCGTTGAACTCACTTTCCATAAGGATGAACTTGAACTTTATGCGGAAAAGATGGGTGGCGAAGCATCTGAAACGATTCCGTGGGAAACTCCGCTTGAGGGAGACCCCAAGGATGCAAAGGTCTGGATTGACACGGCTTTCTTGCTTGAAGCATCGAACAAGGCTATGGACTTTATCTTGACCGAAGTTGATTCTTCTCCGGCAATCGTGTTCAAGAGTGGAAACTATACCCATTTGGTTTCGTGTACCGTTCGTTAATCATCTTTCCAATGGGTTGCACCCGATGGGATAACACTCATCGGGTGTTTTATTTTGTTTACAATTAGTATGGCAATTAGCCATAGCCTAGTCATTACTTATATTGACTATACACTAAAAGCATAAAGGATTTTACGATGGGTTTTTTTTCGTTGAATAGCATCACGGCACCCAAGACAAAAGCGAAGTTGTTAGGATGTGCTACTTGTGGTTTAGATAGGTCTGGCAAGGCATCTGGTTTTGTGGGCAAAGGTAAAGATAGGGTTCTTATTCTTTGTGACCATCCCCGTGGAAAAGAGGGCAATACCACCGAAACGATATTCTTGCACAAGATGTATGATTTCTTGTGGGATATTCAAAATAAGCGTGGGTTGCCCTATGATTTTTTGGAATCCGCATGGCTTGGGTATGTTCTGCCCTGCCCCCCACAAAAGGATAAGGAGCCGTCTCCGCTTTGTTGTCGGGAACGCCTAGATAGACTCATTGCAGAGTTAAATCCTAGTGTCATCATTCCGATGGGACCTACCGCAGTTCAATCTCTTATATGGGATAGAATGTCGGGCCGTATCAAGAATACTCAACCATCCGATTTATACGGAAAGCAAATCCCAGATAGAAAGTATAAGTGCTGGATTTGCCCAACATACTCGCCAGAATTTTTGACTTGGCAGAGAGACGATACTTGCCCCGCAATGTATTTCTCGCAACATCTGCGTGCGGCTTGGGCTTTGAAAGATACACCCCTGCCCGAAATCCCAAAGGACATCCGAATCACGGGAGACCCCGAAGAAGCCGCATCGTGGATTGAAGACATCTTGGCTTGGTCTGATGCCGGGATGCTAGACCTTTCGCCCGATGGTGTGAATGATGTATCTATCGACTACGAAACGACCGGATTGAAGCCCCATCGTGAGGGTCATTCCATTGTTGCGGCATCGGTTGGCTATCGCAAGGATGGTAAATACCACGCCATCGGTTTTCGTTGGAACAATGACAATGAGAACCTTATCAATGCTTGGTACAAATTGACACACAACGACAAGTTGGGTCTTGTTGCACACAAAGCGGATTACGAAGCGTGTTGGACTAGATTTAGAAGTGGTCTGCATGGTGGTAGGTCTGATTGGCCTACAAATTGGAGCTGGGACACTTGCTTGTGCGCCCATGTCATTGACAATACCCAAAAAGTTGGCTTGAAGTTTCATACATACACGGAACTTGGTATCATCGGCTACGATAACAAGGTTGATTCCCTTTTGTCCACACCTATGGATGGCGAAGACAAATCGTCTTGTAATGCATTCAATATGCTCAAGAAAGGCATCGGCATTCCGTGGCACGACCTTACCTACTATTGCGCCGAAGACTCTATTTTTACTCTCCCCATTAGAGATAAGCAAGTATCGCAACTTGCAGGGATGGAGAAATCTTTCAAGTTCTTTATGGAGGGTATGGATGCCTTGGCTAAAGTGCAATCCGAAGGTCTCCCCATTGACTATGCAAAGATTGAAAGTCTCCGAACGGAACTGCAAGCCAAGTACAAAGAATCCGAAGATGCCGTAAAAGAATCCAAAGAAGCGAAACTTTGGAGTGAAAAGAATCACGGAGAAGTTTTCAACCCCGGCTCTAACAAGCAAATCGTGGAAATCTTATATAAGATTTGTAAATTGAAACCACCATCGGGTACGGAAGATGCAACGGGCGATACCCTTGAAAAATTGGGTACTCCTTTCTGCAAGGCTATTCTTGGGATGCGTCGATGGTCTAAAATCCTTGATTTCCTTTCTGGCTATACAAGAGAAGCCGTGTGGGATGAACCCAAGAATATCCATCTTATCCGTCCGTTCTTTAATCTTTCTACCGGTGCCGGTGGCGAAGGAAATGGTGGCCCTAGTTCCTATCGTAGTTCCGCAGATAGTCCGAATTTTCAAAATATCCCCAAAAGAGATAAAGAAATGAAGAAGTTGCTTCGTTCTCTTTTCGTAGCACCACCGGGCTATCGCTATATGGAAATGGACTATAAGAGCCTTGAAGTTATGGTGTCCGCATCATACCATCACGACCCCCAGATGATTCATTATCTGCAAGACCCATCTTCGGATATGCACAGAGATACGGCTTGCGATATGTACATCCGTAAACACGATGAGTTGTCCAAGGATGAGCGTTCTTCTATTAAGTCTGGATATGTGTTCTCGTCATTCTATGGGGCATCCTACAAGTCGTGTGCTTTGAATATGTGGAATAATATGCCAAAGTACACCCGCGAACATCTCGCCAAGGATTGTGGCATTGACACTTACGATAAGTGGGAAGCCCACGTGAAGAAAGGCGATGACATCTTTTGGAATAAGCGATTCAAGGTATATAACCAGTGGCGTGGCAAGGAATGGGAACGATACCTTACCTTTGGTTATGTTGAAAGTTATACCGGCTTTCGTTGCCGTGGCCCGATGGGTTATACCGAAGCCACTAACCGATGCATTCAAGGTTCTGCATTCCATATTCTTCTCCGTGCATTGTCTTGGGATTTGCAAGACATTAAGAACCAAGGCTTGCAGTCCGTGATTATTGGGCAGATTCACGATGCTATCATTGCTCTTGTTAAAGAGGGTGAAGAAGATAAACTTGCCAAGATTGTGTACCATAATGGTGTGGAACGAGTTAGCAAGGAATTTCCGTGGATTTGTGTTCCGTTGGTCATTGAGGGCGAAATGTCCGAAGTTGGTGGCTCTTGGGCAAAGATGACGGACATCGGAGCTCTTGGTACGGATGGCATCGCCAATCGTGAATGGCTCGATAAATTCAAGGTTGCCTAGTATAAACTTATATTGTTAAACAACTCAAAAGGAATGAACTATGGACACTATGTCTAATATTCGTACTGCAAAAAAGTACATTGGCGATGTCCAAGGTGTTCTTCGTGAAGCCTTGGATAAACTTGACATCATCAACGAATCCAGCGAAGATTTTAAGTTTGAAGATGTCTGCCATCAAATCTTGGAACAATTTACCGGGTCAAGCCCGTCCGTTGGCGATGTCCAAAATCTCAAGGATAAATTGACCCACATTCTTATCGTTGATTTCGGTGTACCCAAATCAAGATTGGAATAACGATTTTGCCCATCACACATATACCACAACACTTGGGTTGTCTCCCTGCAACCCTAAACCGTGTGGTGGGCATCACATTTAACCCAAAGGAAACACACAATGATTTGTTCAATAGACCCAAATGACATCAAGAATGACATCCAAAGATTAAAGGATGAATACGATGTGCCATCCACAGAAGTTGATGCTATCTGCGATGACATTGATAGCCTTGTAAGTGAATATGATGAAGAAAATGAAAGGCTCAAAAACGAAGCCGATGCAGCATCCGACAATGTTGAAGAACTTGAAGAAGAATTAAATTCTTACAAGGCTGGTAAAGTTGAAACTTATGCATCCAAGATGCTTGAAGCCTTTACCGGTCACGAACCGAATCTTGGCGAAGTTCTTTCGCTTAAAGATGACCTAGAACAACTCTTAACAACCAAGTACCACATCTCATTAGGAAATCTCTAATATGGCTCTCGACCTTAAATATCGCCCGAAAACCCTTGCAGAAATTGCGGGAAATGCCGACACAATCAATGCAGTAAGGGGTCACTTTACCCAGACTAATCCCGAACTCATCTCCCATTGCCATCTTTTCGCTGGTCCTAGTGGCACCGGTAAGACTACCATCGCAAGAGCCGTTGCCGTAGAATTGCTTGGGGCAGACCCGAAACTGGGCATCAAGGAAATTAACTTTGCTAACAACCGTGGTGTGGACACGGCACGCGAAGCCATTGAGCAGATGAAGCGATACCCTTTAAAGGGCAAGAGTCTTGTGTATATCATTGACGAAGCCCACGGAATGACTGCGGATGCAAAACGAGCATTCTTGAAGCCGACCGAAGAACCCCCATCTTATGTTTATTTCTTTTTCTGCACCACGAATGCATCGTTGTTCTTGAAGGGCGATGAGGGTGCGGCTTTGAAGACCCGATGCACCCCTTGGAAGATGGAATCCTTGACCAATCGCCAAATCGGTCAAGTGGTGCTGAAAGTTGCAAAAGCCGAAAACTTTGAGCTTGATGACAAAGTGTTCGAAGCCATCGTGGACAAAGCCAATGGTTCTCCGCGTGATGCCATCAAGAAACTTGAAGCGGTTATGGGAATCCCAGATGACATCAAGGGGCAACTCAAGATTCTTGAAAATGGTGCGGTGGATGAAGACGTGGACACCAAGAAGTTCTGCCAACTCCTTTGCAAGAGCGATACTCGCTGGGTGGACATTATCGGTGTCTTGTCCGATATGAAGGGCAGGGTGGATGCCGAAACCGTCCGCAGGGGTGTTCTTGGTTATTGTACGGCAATCTTGCTCAAGAAAGATAACCCCCATGTCGTTCGTGTTCTTGAAGAATTTAGTGTGAACACCTACGATACTGGTTTTCCGGGTTTGGTGCTTGCGGCACATCGTTCTTTGGGTAGCCGATAGGGTCATTGCACTATGATGAAACTTGATACTAACAATCCACCCTTGGCAACCCATAATTACGATGTCTATGCTCTTGTGAATGGAGAGCAATATCTTTGCACTACCTATAACACACCAAGCACCGACCATCCGTTGTGGACTACAACCGATGTTAATGACGCAACAAAATTTGATAACAAAGAATCCGCAGAAGCATTCTTGGCGAACAATATGTCTAGCCATTATCTTCCAGAGGATGTTATCGGACAACAACTTGCGGCTTTCTTGTCCAAGTGCAAGATTAAGCATCTTCGTCTTGTATGTAAAATCTATGATATGGATAAACCACAAGTACGATAACATTTTCAAGGGGCAAGTATGAGACCAGAACGAGAATATCTAGTATGTGCTTATATTGCCCTTTACGGACTCCTAGCTCAATAGGTTAGAGCCACGGACTCATAACCCGCAGGTTCCCGGTTCAAGTCCGGGGGTGTCCATTTTACAAATTTAACCCTAGATACGATAATGTAGTATAAGGAGTACATTATGACCCGAATACCCGATAGCCATTATGACCCAGATTTGGAACTGGATTTTATGGACATCGCTACATCCGTAGCTCGCCAATCGTCTCTTTACGGCTATTATAGCGACCTTGCCGTAGATGCTCTTGCAGAGCGCGATGCCGCCGAAGACACCCTCAAAAAAATGGAGGGCGAAGTAGAACTTGAAATTCGCAAAGACGCAGAAGCCAACAAGCAAAAATTGACTATTCCCGAAGTCACGGCTAAAGTTGCATCCGACCCCCGTTTAGTTGCTCAACGCAAGTTGATTGTCGATAAGACAAAGGAATACAAAAAGTTGGATAGCAAGGTCAAGGCTTTAGACCAGAAGAAGTCTATGATTGAGTGCGCCGTTCGTATGGTCGTTTCTAAATCTATGGGCATTAGCACATCCGGGGTGGCTATGGAATATACCGAAGAAGAATCCGTAGATGCCATCCGTAGAAGTCTTAATAACCGTGGTAATCGTGGATGAGATACCGACAATTCAAGATAAGCGATAGAAAGCACTACGCCTATACATCGCTTCGTATAAAGTCAAAGAAACTTGATTGCCTTATCAAGACCATCAAGGATTTAAAACGCCATAAGCGAGAGATGAAACAGAGATTGAACAATCTCCGCAATGGCAATCTCCGCAGAAACCTTGTCCAGATTGTAAGTTGCCTTAAACAATATACATATTACCAAGAAGCTCTGCATTATTTCCGCTTGGAACTCACGACTTTGTACCTTGAACTGCATCCCAAAAAGACGAATACCTAGTATGTTATTATATTGAATTTGTTGGGCGAAATTAACTCCTTCGCTCATCAAAACAAAAGCGAAAAGTGAAAAACAACTAAAAGCAAACTACGAAAGATAAACAAAAACAAGGAGTAAATTATGGCCGGTTTTGACCGTTCCAGAGTGAACTTGGGTCGTCGTACCCAAGAACAAACCGATAACCGCGAGTCCAATGGTGCTACTCGCAAGTCCTTTATGAATTACAGCAAGTGTGGCTTGAAGTTCTTCAAGTTTACCGATGTTGGTAAGTACCAGGACATCAACATTCTGCCGTGGCGAATCTCTAGTAAGAACCATCCCGGCGTTGTGGACGGTAAGTACGAAATTGGAGACTATGACTATGTTCTCGACTTGTGGGTGCATAGCCGTATTGGACCCGGTGAAGAAGATTGTGTGTGCTTGAAGCGCACCTACGGCAAGCCGTGTCCGATTTGCGATGAGGGAGACCGCTTGTGGGCTAATCCCGAAACCAAGGAATCTGCCCGCCAGTTCTTTGCAAAGCGCAAGTGCATTTACCTTGTGGATGAACTTAATGACAAGTTTGAATCCGTTTCCAACGAACCGAAGATTTTTGAAGTCACTCACGGTCTTTTCTCCAAGGACTTGCAGAGTAAGGCTACATCTTGTCTGCGTGGCAAGGGTGTCGTGGACTTTGCATCCGTGAATGTGGACTCCAAGGGTCGTGAAATTGGTAAGGTCGTGTCCTTTACCGTTGGCGAGGGTACGATGGGCAACGGCAGAAAGTTTAAGAAAGCCGAAAACTTTGAGTTTAACGAACGAGTCCAAGAAGTCTCTGATGAAATGCTTGAAAAGTGTCCGTCTCTTGACTCTATGCTTGTCGTGAAGACCCCCGAAGAAATGAAGGCTATGCTTTATGGCGAACCGGATAGTGAAGATAATCGCTCCGAAGAAGACGATTATAACAACGATACCCCGGCTCGTTTCAACAACGACAACGATGATGACACCCCGGAAAGGGGCGAACGAAACCGCCGTGAAGAACGCTCTCGCCGTGACGAAGATGAAGACCGTGGTCATACTCGTTCTTCGGCTCGTTTCGCAGATAACGAACCCGAAGATGATGTGCCGGCAAGGGGCGAACGAAACCGCCGTTCTGCCGTGGAAGATGAAGCCCCGGCAAGGGGAGAAAGGAATCGCCGTTCCACTATGGAAGACGAAGCCCCGGCAAGAGAAGAACGACCCTATCGTGAAGAACGCTCTCGCCGTGAAGAACCCCCGATGGATGACGAACGAAATTCTTCGCGTGATGAACACCCGGCAAGAGAAGAACGCTCCCACCGTGAAGAACCCGAAGATAACTACCAGTCCGCAAGGACATCTTCTCGCCGTGGTACGGCTGCCGATGAACCGACTATGCCGTTTGATGACCCGACCGATACTGGTCGTGAAGCCCCAGCAGAACCGAAGCGTGAAGCCGGCAAGTGTCCGTTCGGTCATATCTTTGGCAAGGACTGCGAAAAGGGTACGAACTGCGGAAAATGCCCGGATAATGTGTATGCCAAGTGTAGTGCCGCCCACCAGAGTAGCAGGGGCTAATTGGTCATAGACAAGTAAACTTGGGGTATATGGCTCATTGAGTCTATACCCCTTTTTTATCCGAGGTAAAAAATGGCGAAAAAGAAAGAAGATAAAGAAAACTTTGGAGTCGTTGCCACACCCCGTGTATCTATGGGTAGTGACTTGCTTGATTTGCTTGTCGGTGGCGATAAGGGTGTATATGGTTTGCCGTTTGGGGCTATCATTCAACTTTATGGCGATTCCAGCACCGGTAAAACCTTTATTAAGAATGAAATCATTGCCGCAACTTATTGGGCATTGAAGAAACTTAATATTCCTTTTGTTTGGGAATCCGATGACTGCGAAACGGGCGATACTTTCGACACCACACGAATGTATGGCTTTGACATCCACCCAAGCGAAAGACGCATTGGTAGTAAGGTCGTTCACGATGCGGAAACGATTGAAGAAATGGATGCCAAGTTGTCCTTGATGATTCAGACCATCCCCGCGGATGCCTATGGTATCTACGCCGTGGACTCTCTTGATGGTCTTGCAGATGCCACCAAGAAAAAGAAAGAAGCCGAACGATTGAAGAAATTGGAAAGCGGCGATGAAGTGGTTGATGCCGGGGATTACGGAGCGCAGATTGCGAAGTTCTTGTCTCAAGATTTCTTCCGCAACAAGCACCGTCCCTTGGAAAAGGCTCACATTCTTTTGGTTATCGTATCGCAGACCCGAACGAATATGGGTGCCGGCAATTATGCCCCGAAGCGAAAAACAAGCAATGGCGATGCGATGGAATTTTATTGCCATACTCGCGTCCAGTTGAAGCGTGTTTCGGATATTGTCAAGAATGGTAAGAAAGTTGGTGTGTATGTCAAAGCAACTACCACCAAGTCCAAGACACCCCGTCCGTATCGTGAAGTATTCTACTCTGCATACTTTGACTACGGCATTGACAACATCGGCTCTAACTTGGATTATTTGTTTGACCTTCGCACGGCAGACGAGGGCAAGCTCAAGAAAAGCGCCGAGGCTATCGCTTGGAGCGAAAATGCAAAGCCGAAGACTTTGGACAACTTGAAGCAATGGCTCAACGACAACAACTATATGGATGAATGCAAAGCCGATAAAAAGGCATCCACAAATGGTTCATCTGCATTGAGTGTTGGTTGGGTGCTTGATTGGGTTGCCGACAAGAAAGACCCGGCTATGATGGAATCGTTCAACAATTACTTTGGCGAAGAATACTCCCGCGATGAGTTAATCAAGTTGTGTGAAGATAACCCAGAAATGAATGCCGAACTTACCCGCCGTGTCCGTGAAAAGTGGGAAGCCTTGGAAGATGCCGTAGCAACCAAGCGCCCATCAAAATACGGAACATAGTATAGTGTCTCCGTATATTAAGATACTGTACACAAAATGGTAGGTATTGTTTTGGAAATCATTAAGTTCTGGAAAAAGTTAAATGGTATCGTTAAGTCGGGAAAACCTATGGATGAAGCCCTGCGAATGCTCGACCGGGATGAAATCACTAGAGAAGAAATGGCGTGGGCTTTGTCCACACTAGCCGTTCTACCGATTGCGATGCTTGAGACTTTGAACCGGAATCAAAAATCTTAAAATCAAGCCTACTCCCCTAGTCGGGGGGTGGGCTTTTTTTATGCAATGTAAATAAAAATATAAGTGATTATCACTTGCCAAATGCTTGAAATTTAGTTATATTCAACATACAACACACGAGGATTCACATTGCAACCGACCGATGAACTTTATTACAAGTATGCCGGAGTTATCTCATCCGTGGCATACCACTATGCTCAATCTTGTCCATCTTTAGCAGATGACCTTTTACTCCAAGCCCAATACATCTTCTGCAAGGCTTGTTTATCTTATGACGAAGACCACGATAGCGGAGCATCCTTTGAAACTTGGCTTCGCAACCAATTACAGAGTCTATCCAATATGATTGACCGTGAAATCCACGGACCCTCATATCTCAAGCACGGAAAGTACAAGACCGGCAAGTTTAAGGATGGTAAGGAAATTGAAAGCAATATTCCTACTCCGTTCGCCAAAGAATGCGATGCCATCTTCCGTGCAAAGAACCGGGTTGCTTCGGGTTCTAGCGATAAGATTGACTATATGGATAGTCTTACCGGCTTGGCTAGTGACTGGTACATCCACGAATATACGAAGAAAATGGGAGCATCCACAAGCGATTTGTCTTACGATGAGTACCCACCGGAATTGAAGCCCTACATTCAAGGTTTGACCGGAGATGCCTTGACGATGTTTCACGATTACTGCGATGGTTGTTTTGCCGCACCCCCTTGGAAGAACATTACTAGGGCAAAGCAAAAAAACCGCGAAATCTTGAACCCTATGAAGATGTATCGCCGTAAGTATATGGCAATGGGTTGGAGTCTTGAAAGGGTCAAGAATGCTTGGAAAGGTCTCCGTGGAATGTTCCGTAATTATTTGAAAGGCAAGTTGCCTAGTATGGCGATTCCGCAAGAAGCGGCATATATGCAAGCCGTTCTTTTTTAGAGTATCGTGGATGCCCTTTGGTACATACTAATAAACATCTGTACCTTAAACACCCGAAACATACAATGGGCATCCACTCGTCTTTGACTACTGGGGCAGGGAATTTTTTTTCACTATAACTTGGATTTCAAGTTGGACTATTTTTTGTTTCATTCCCTTGCCCCAGTGGTTGAAAAATTATTATATTACGATGTATTACATCGTGGGATAGAGCAGATGGTTAGCTCGCTTGGTTCATACCCAAGAAGACACCGGTTCCCGCCACTAAAATTGTGATGACAAACCATTAGTAGGGGTTGGTAATTTTTTTACCAATAAAGAGTGTGATGGTATGTCATTAAATGGGTCTATTCGTTCCAGTCGGATAGACCTTTTTTTGGCTTTCGGGGCTATATAACAACATATCTCTTATTTTGTTCGTACAAATTATGATTTCCCGAACTTTTTAATTATATTTAGAACGAATAGGAGTTCATAAATGAAGATAACCGTCCACGAAGCGAAGCAAAGAACCCGAAACGAAATATCCTTTGATGAAGTCAAAGGTATTATTACGGAACTTGCTTCCAAGAATGGATTCAAACCAAGCATCTCATCCCGGAGTGAATTACAACTTACGGATAAATCTTCCACGATACGCATACCACTTAAAGACCTTGGATTCAAGGAAGCTAGTGGTGGCAAACTTGTAGCCGATAAAAGTTCCGCATCCGTACTTACGAAGTTGGCAAAGATTCTTCAAGGCAATAACTCCGAAAATGCTACGAAGATGGCTAAAGCCTGCAACGATAAGGCAAGCGGTTTAAGGGGTTAGGTTTATGGAGGCTATCTTACAAGTGCTAACCGAGATTTCGCGTGTACTGGGAGTACCAGCGGTAATTTGTATCGTCTGGTTGTTGTCGATTATCCGTGACCATTCAAAACGAATTGAAAAGTTGGAGGATGCTTTGGAAGAAAGCAATAAGGCTCATTTGAACGATTTGTCAAAGCTCTATGACAAAGTTAATGAGATGGCAGAGAACGTCGCATACATTCGTGGTAATTTGGACAAGAATAGCAACAAGGACAAAACCTAATGAAAGTTTATGCAGTCACTACAAGCACTGGTAGTCTAGCCGTCACACCTTTGGGAGACCGCTACTACAAGTTAGCACACGATACGAATATCTATGTGCATACGGATGAAGGTTGTCTTGCTCTTTTCTTTAAGGCCGGTTTTATCACGAACTTTAGAAGTGGCGGCAGACTCGTTGATGGTTTTGTGGACCAGATAGGAGATGAAAAAAAATCTCTCATATACCTAGTACACGATGCGTTCTACACACCCTGCGAATCTTGTAGTGGCGAACACCCGGTATCTAGGTTGGTTGCCGATGTGTTCTTGAGAGAGGGTCTTGCTTGGGCTGGTATGGGCAGAATCAAGCGGAATGTGGTGTACTACTCCGTCCGTGCATTCGGAAACAAGGCATACGAAGAAGATGACCATTTGACGGAAACGAATAAAATGCTATTTTCTTTCCAGTGGTCTGCAAAAGAGGTAG
>Ga0310696_10001526_pt1 | contig 33214 bp, 49 predicted proteins | sample AusTroGonzalo_MG_4_FD_203885 | JGI IMG/M metagenome (GOLD analysis project Ga0310696, IMG submission 203885) | Bovine rumen microbial communities from tropical cattle in Woodstock, Queensland, Australia - Gonzalo_02 (v2) (version 2) | ecosystem: Host-associated > Mammals > Digestive system >... | reverse complement strand
TGTGACATCAGAGGAAACACGAACGAAATAATCACAGAATCCGAGAAAATTAAACTCAATGAAGCGTTGCAGATCATGATACAGATCACGGAGCGCATGGAGCGCGAGGGCAAGAAAAAGCTCGTGCATGAGAGCAAAAAGGACAAGATCCGGGTGGAATACAACACCCGAATGATAAAGCTCTTCACACAAGCGGTCTATGAAATCTCGAAGGGAGTGGCGGAATGACAGACGCAAAAGAATACCTTCGCCGTCCGAACAAGATCCTGGGCGACATCAACATCCTCAGAGAAAAAGCCGAAACGCTCCGCGAGAACGTGCTCCCGAAGGGCGTGAGCTTCGACAAGGAAAAGGTCCAGAGCATTGCCGGCGACAAGATGGCGAGCTATGCGGCAAGGCTCGAAGAGATCGAGCAGAAGCTTGAAGAGCTGACGGAAGAATATTACCAGGCGATCACCGACATCGAGCGCGTGATCTATCTGGTCGACAACCAGGACGCTCGCGAGGTGCTCGCGAAAAGGTACATATCACGCAAGCCGTGGATCAAAATCGAGATGGAAATGGAATACATGGCGATCGCCACGGTGTACCGGGCACACAAGACAGGGCTGAGAGCCGTAACAAAGATATTAGCGGAGGAAGGCAAAAATGAAAATGTCTGATGAACATATAAAAAACATGGAATTTATAAGCAAAACAATGTTAGAACTTCTCAGGGCTCTCGAATGTGCAAGCATTGCATCAGGGCTATTAACCCAAGCATACAAGAGAGAGGAAGATACAGACGGCCAGATTGAAGCACGCGCAACAAGGGACATTATAGACACTTTCAAAGAAAACCTCAAAAACAAAATTGATAAAAAGCAAAGCGACAACCTAATAATCGAGCTACTTCTCGACAATATTGAGTCAGCGCGAATATTTGCCGGAGCTTTAGGCGAAAAGTTCGGCAACGTTGGGGACAAGGACAACCTCATAAGGTTCTTCACGACAAGAGACATTTTGCACGACCTTGCGGAAAATCTCAAGGCCGTAAAAGTTGATAGTAAGTGATAGTTAATACTGTGCTATTTTGGAACCATAAAGAGTGACAAAATACTTCCCACCCTACAATATCCCAGTTACGCAGCACAGAGAGCACGGTGAACCCCACGCCGTGCTTTTTGTGTGCACTCAACAACGCAAGCTTCGGACTGACATTTCGACATATCTCCTTTAGAACGCTTTGAATCTTCGCGTCGTGTGGGTAGACACGGCGCGAGGGGACGGAGCGCAAGTCCGAGAACATAAACATTAAAGCAAAGACATGGCAAAGGATTACGCAAAGCGCTTCTACGACTCCAAGGAATGGGCACAGGTCCGCGCCTTCGTCCTAGCCCGGGACCGGTACATCTGCCAGATATGCGGAAGACCGGCGCAAGAAGTGCATCACAAGAAGCACATCAACGAGGCAAATATCTGGGACGTCAAGATCACACTGAACCCGGAAAACCTTGTGAGTCTTTGCCGTGATTGTCATTGCAATCAACATCACAAAGACAGAGGAAACGGAAACAGAAAACACGGAAACGCGAGCGACAAGAAAGAAGTTCGTGAAGGTTTCAAATTCGATGAACAAGGTCAACTTGTTCGAGCATGACCTCGGGACCGCTCGGAAAATTTTGATACCCCCCCTTCAAAAAATCGGAGGGGGTACCCCTCTCGACCGATGCCCCGAACCTTTTTCGAGCTGACTGAAGGTGTGCGTGGGGGGTGTCGTACGCGCGCGTTTTATGAAGAAAGGACGAAGATGGCAAGACTTCAATTTACTTTCAAAAAAGAGATGAAAAAATTGAAATACATTGCTGATCTTATGCCCGAAGACAGGAAAAAAATCACCGAGGGGCTCATCACGGACGCGGCTTTCATGGCCGAGCAGCTTGAGGAGCTCCGGGAAAAGATAAAAGAGAACGGATGGGCTGAGGACTACCAGAACGGCGAGAACCAAAGAGGCCGCAAGACCACAGTCGAGGGCGACAACTACATCAAGCTCCAGAAGCTTTACGCGTCGACCATCAAACAGCTCACCGATCAGCTCCCTGCACCGACCGAGACCGCGGCACCGGGGGCGAGCATAATGAGTTTCATCACCGGCAATGATTAACTATCCCGAGTTCTACTTGAAGTCAATCGAGTCGGGCGCCGAAGTGGTCTCGAACAAGGTCCGAGCGGTCTATGAGCGTGAAGTTGAGTGGATGCGAAACCCGCCGACAAACTTCCCGTTCTATTTCGACGCTAAAGAAGGACTCAGGCACATCGAATTTATTGAGCGCTTTTGTAAGCACTCGAAGGGCAAGTTTGCAGGGCAACCCGTGAAGCTTGAGCCTTTTCAAAAAGCAAAAATGCAGCTTTTTTTCGGATGGAAAAGAGCTGATACAAATAAACGGCGATTTCGGAAATCGGTCGATGTCAGAGCCCGCAAGTGCGGAAAGTCGACCGAGACGGCAGCGGTCTCTTGGGACGTATTCCTCAACGACAAAGAGGCAGGTCCCGAGGTATATTGTACCGCCAACAAGAAAGATCAGGCGAACATCATCTATAACGAGTGCGTAAACATGCGCTTGCAGTCTCCGGAGCTCAAGGCGATCACGAAAAAGCGCCAATCTGATATATATTGCGAGCACAATCTTGGATTCATCAAGAGCTTGGCAGCGGACACCTCAACAATGGACGGCTTGAACCCGTCTTTTTTTGACCAAGACGAATTTCACGCAGCGAAGACCTCCGACCTCTATGATGTCATGGTCCAAGGTCAATCAATGCGTGAGCAGCCGATCGCGTGGCTAATCTCCACGAACGGATTCGTCCGCGAGGGATTTTTCGACTCGGTATATGCTCAGGCGTCAAACGTGGCGCTCTGGCTCCCGGGCTTCGAAGATTACACAACTCTCCCGCTCATCTATGAGCTTGATGATCCGAATACCTGGGACGATCCCGCACATTGGGCGGAAGCAAATCCCGGACTCGGCAAGATCAAGAGCATCGAGACACTTGCCGAGCATGTTGCTCAGGCAAAGAGAGACCCGACATTCTTGCCGACTTTGATGGCAAAGGACTTCAACGTCCCGCAGGCCAAGGCAGCGGCTTGGCTCCCGTTCGAGGACATTGTCAACGAGGCAACCTACACGATGGAGCAAGTGGCTCACTCTTATGCAATCGGTGGGTGCGACTTGTCGAGCACGACAGACCTCACATGTGCGTCCCTGATCATCAGAAAGCCGAACGATCCGACCGTCTATGTGCTTCAACACTATTTCATCCCGCAGGGACGAATTGATGCACTCGAAAAGACAGAGAGCCGTGAGGCACCATATAAGCTCTGGCAAGAGCAAGGTTGGATCACGATAAACGAAGGCGCGGCGGTCGACTACAAGAACGTGACCGCGTGGTTTGTTGAAATGGTCACGAGGTATGACATCCGACCTCTTTGGGTGTCTTATGACCGCGCTCTCTCCGGCTATTGGGTGCCCGAGATGGAAGAATATGGTTTCGATATGGAAAAATGCGCTCAGGGTGCATATACATGGTCACAACCCATGAAAGAAATGGGTGCGGCTTTCCATGAGCACCTTGTGAATTATAACAACAACCCTGTGCTCCGGTGGTGTCTCACCAACACGGCGGCCAAATCACTTAATAAAGACGGCATTGAATCAATTCAGCCCGTCAAGATGCAGCAGAATATGAGAATTGACGGAATGGTCTCCCTTTTGAACGCTTGGGTGGCTTACGTCAAGCACTTTGATGAATTTATGCCATATGTGAGGTAAAAAATGGGATTTTTAAACATTTTCAGACCGCTCAAGTCATTAAAACAAAGCATGTGGAAAGAACTCGGCACATATACCGCTCAATTCACACCCTTCGGAAACAACATGTATATGAGCGACGTTGTTCGTGCTTGCATCCGACCGCTCGCTGAGCACACGAGCAAGGCGAACGCAGTCTGTCAGAACGATGAGCGGATTGCAAGGATCCTCAACTACAACCCGAACATGTATATGTCCGGCAAGGATTTTCTTTACAAGACGCGCACGATGCTCGAACTCATGAACACGGTGTTTGTTTACATCGAGCGCGATGACAAGGCAAACGTCAAAGGCTTTTATCCCGTGCCATATTCATGGTTTGAAGCCATTGAATACAACGGAAAGCTCTACATCAAATTTTATTTTGACGGTGGAGCCGTTGAGAGTCTCGTTCTTCCCTGGGACGATCTTGTTGCACTCCGGAAGGATTACAACAAGCACGACATCAGCGGAGACGACAACACTCCAATCTTCCAGAAGCTTGAGCTCATCAATACAACGAATCAGGGCATTGCCAACGCGATCAAATCGACCGCGAACCTCCGTGGCATTTTAAAAGGCACGAAGGCGATGCTTGCCAACGCAGACACCAGGAAGATGAGAGACGATTTCGTCAGAGATTACATGAATCTCAGCAATGAGGGCGGAATCGCTTCACTCGACGCAACAATGGAGTTCATTCCGATCTCGATGTCTCCCATTGTGACCAATGCGGCCACAATAAAAGATCAGCGTGAAGACATTTATCGCTATTTCGGAGTGAATGAAGCGATCATCACGAGCAACTACACCGAGGAACAGATGGAAGCCTTTTATGAGGCAAGAATCGAGCCGTTTCTCGTGGCGCTCTCGATTGAGCTCACTCGAAAAGTCTATTCGGAGCGAGAAATCGCTTTCGGAAATGATATCGTTTACGAATCAAATCGTATGAACTACGCGAGCACAAAAACAAAGCTTGCGATGGTTTCCCTGGTAGACCGCGGAGCACTCACACCGAACGAGTGGCGCGGTCTTTTCAATCTCCCGCCGGTGGATGGTGGGGACGTGCCGATCCGCAGACTTGACACACAGCCGACGGACGGATCCGCAGCAACCGACAACAACGATGATGACAAGGACAAGGACGACAAAGACAAAGACGACAAGAAAAAGGACGGTGGCAAGAAATGAGTGAAAGAGAATACAGATTCATCCCGATCGACACCTTCGAGCTCCGTAAGGAAGGCGAGGAAGCGGACTCCTACAATGTGCGCGGCTATGCGAGCACGTTCGAGGAGTATGAGCTTTTCAGCGATGAATATGACAGCTATTGCGAGCGCATCGAGCCGACGGCCTTCGATGATTGCGACATGAGCGATGTTGTCTTCCGCAAGGATCACACCGGCACGGTTTTCGCAAGAACCTCAAACGGCACATTAAAGCTCAGTGTTGACGGTCACGGACTTCTCACAGATACAGATCTCTCTCGCACCGCTTCCGCTCGTGATATGCACGAGGAGATCAAGGAAGGCATGTATCGACAGATGTCTTTCGCTTTTGTGGTTGGCGAAAGCAGAATCGTCAGAGACAGAGAAAACCACAAATATACACGCATCATTGAGCGTATTAACAAGCTTTATGATGTCTCACCGGTATCATTCCCCGCAAATCCGGGGACGGATATATACGCTAGGAGCCTTTTCGACGGAGCGATCGAGAAGGAACGCGAGGAGTGCGCGCTCCGGGCGAAAGAACTCGAACTCGCCAAGGCCAAGGCGAGAGCAATCATGTGAAAGGAGAACCGACATGGAACTCAATGAGATGACACTCCAGGATGTCGAGGCAAGACTCTCGGCTATTGATGGAGAAATCGAAGGCGCTACAGAAGTCGAGGCGGTCAACGCACTCGCAGAGGAAAAGCGCAATCTGATCGAAAGACAGAAAACACTTGCAGACCTTGCACAGCGCAAGGAAGACGCGAAGAAGCTCGAGCAGGGCATCGTTCGCGGAAAAATCCACGAGGAGGGAACAAAGATGGAAGAGAAAAGAACTTTCGCCGTTGATTCGGCAGAATACCGTGACGCATTCCTCAAGATGCTCATGGGCAAAGAGCTCAGCGCAGAAGAGCGCGGTGCTATGGATTCGGGCGACGCTTCGGGCGGTGCTGCAATCCCTACAATCACACTTGACAAGATCATCCAGAAGCTCGGCAAAGCCGCTCCTATCCTTGACGAGATCGACGTCATGCACATCGAGGGCAATGTGACCATCGGTGTCGAGGCAACCGTCAACGAAGCAGCTCTCCACACAGAGAACGCACAGATCACCGGAGCAGGTGACACACTCGTGAAGGTATCTCTCGGCGGCTACGAGATTGTGAAGATCATCCCCATCTCCGCAAAGCTCAGCGCGATGAGCATCAACGCATTCGAGAATTGGCTTGTGAACAACCTCACAAGATCCGTTGCAAAGAAGTGCGGCAAGTATGCCATCAACGGCACAGGATCCTCGGAGCCCAAGGGCATCGAGTACGCTGAGACATGGGTCGACACCCAGAACGCAGTCGATTGGGCAGGAACAACTCCCACCGTTGCGGAAGTTCAGGAGCAGATCGGCTACATTGATGGCGACTATGCCGCAGGTGCAAAGTGGCTCATGAGCTTCTCAACCTTCTGGAACAAGTTCCACGTTCTCAGAGACGAAAAGAAGCCCGAGATCATCAGCGGCGATGTGAAGAACGGATACTTCATCTTTGGCTTCCCCGTTGTTCTTGATAACAACGTAGCCGCAGGTGTTGCTTACTTCGGTAACTTCTTCGAGGCAGTGAAGGCAAACTTTGCCGCACCGATCAAGTTCAGCAAGTCGGCAGAATCCGGTTTCACAAGAAACGCAGTGGACTACAAGGGAGATTGTCTCTTCGATTGCAAGGCACTCGGAGGCGGCCGTCTCACAAAGGGCGCTGCATCACTCTGATGATGGAGGTATAAAACTATGAGAGGATATATCCCCGAGCTTTTGAGCACGGACGCGTTCAACGTGCCCGCTAATGCGGCGAAGGTGGCTCTTATTGAGCTCACCACAGCGCAGGCAGCGGCAGCGGATGACGACGGTCTGCTCGCAGGTGTCTCTCTCGGATCCACGGGACCCGTTGAGAAGGACACTTTCCTCAACAAGATGCCTTATTGCCGCAATGTCACCATCGCGACAACAGGCACCGCCGGCAACGTCAAAGCCGGCACGATCGTGATCGAAGGCAAGGACATCAACGGAGACCCTCTTGTCGAAGAGGCAACGGTCACCGCTGACGAACATGTCGCATTTACCGGATCCTGCGCTTTCAGCGAGATCACAAAGGTGACCTTCCCCGTCATGGACGGCGCTGTAACCGCTAAAATGGGATGGGGCGACAAGTACGGAGTGCCCTTCATGTTCGCACAGGCTCCGCTTTCCGTGGGTGCCGTTGACCATGTTAACGAAGCCATCACATGGGCAACCGATGACGATGAGCTTGCAAAGAACACCTTCACCTTCTCCTCCGCTCCGGCAGGCGAGACGGTACAGATCGCAATGTTTATTTAATCACACTCGGTGACGGCGGAGGCAACACTCCGCCGTTGCTGTTGAACCACAGAGAGGTGAAACATGAGCACACAGACGATGACGGACTCCGTCAAGACAGCGGACAGAATCAAGGGAACACAACTCGACACCGAGATCGGAAGGCTCATCACATGGGCACAGAACGAACTCGAGCGCCTCGGAGTCCCTCACGACACCGCGATCGGCACAAACCCGCTCATTGAGGGAGCCGTCATCCAGGGTGTGCTTTCGCAACTCGCGAGAGATGACAAGCTCCGCGATGCGGCACAAAGGTCTTGGGACTATCAATGCGATTGTCTCAAAAAACATGATTGGACGGTGAGCGGCACATGATGAGAAATGATCAGGCGACGCTTGTCACCATCACAAGAAACAAGGCGGCACTCACGCGCCACGAGGTCACGCTCTGGTGCGGAAAGAAGTCCGTGCGCTACGGTGAATTTTACGCAGCGACACAGGTCGGCATCAATCCCAGATATGTCTTTGAGTTCGATCTCGATGAATATGAAAGCACATACATCACAGTCACCGAGGGAACAAAGACATTCAAACAGGTCCCGACCGAGCTTGTTTTCAATGGTGACACGTTCAATATTATCAGGACCTACGAGCCCGACAACTACACGATAGAGGTGACAGTGGGACGATGAACGTGGATCTCAACTATAAGGATGCTCTCGGAGGCATCATCGCGGACGTGCTCCGCTGTGAACAGATTACCGAGGAAGAGCAGCAGACCGTTTTGAAGACCGCAGGAGATGCGATCAAGAAGGCGGTCAAGGATGCGCTTCCTAAGTCAGACGAAACACATAAGCACATGCGCGATGACATCAAGGTCACGATAAACGGTAAAAAGAAAAAGACCGGAGTGACGGGTGTGTCGGTTCACGGCGGCAAAGACACCGCATACAAGTGGCACATGCTTGATGACGGGACTCGGAATCCTAACGGCACGGTTCACACCCACGCAACACATTTTACCTCGAAAGCAATGCAGGCGGCCACTCCCGCGGTGGAGCGGGCGGTCGACGATCTCATGAGGAGGATTACACAGGCATGACAGAAGCGCAACTCAAAAAGCTGATTGAAGACACGCTTGAAATCCACGTTTATGAGGGTCGTGACGAAAACGGAAGCGACTCGATCATATATCCGTCGGCAACGCTCGAAGTGACCACGCTCTCCGCTGATGTCTATGGAGACGGCAAGCGCAAAGGGCGACTCTGCGACACCTTTATCAATCTGTGGTTTGAAACAAAAGACGAACGCGACACGGCGGTCGCAACCCTTGACGAAGCTCTGGCTTCTGCCTGGGGAACCGCGAGCGCTGACATCGAAACATATTATGACCACACGGCGAAGAAGTTCCGCGCGATCTTCTCGCTCCAATTTATACCACTTGAGGAACCCGAACCCGAGCCCGACCCTGAGCCGACTCCGGACCCGACTCCCGATCCTGATCCGACACCGGATCCCGATCCGGAACCGGATCCCGATCCGACTCCCGAGCCCGAGCCGGATCCCGAAACTACACCCTAACGAGGAGGAAAAAAGAACATGGGCGGATATAAGTTCAACGTCAAAAACTGCCAATATGCTCCCGTAAGCGTAGACAGTTCGACAACGTACACACTCGGCACGATCGTGCCACTTCCCGACCTTCGCACTCTTGACATCACCTTCTTGACCGCAACGGGCGAACTCTACGGAGACGGCAAGCTCGTGGCCAAGGACTCAAAGCTCACAGGTGCACAGGCAAAGATCGGAATCGACAAGGTTCCGCAGGCGGCACGCGCCGCACTTCTCGGGCATACCGTAAGCAACAAGGGAGTTATGAGCGTCGAAACAGACGACACACCTCTCCAGATTGCTCTTTATGCCGAGATTGAGCTCAACAATGGCGGTTATGAAGCTGTATGGCTTCTCTCAGGCAAGTGCGAGCCCATCAACATCACCGGCAATCAGGCCGAAGGCAATATCAACTACACAACCGACGAGCTCACGATCGACTTTATCGCGAGGAAGAAGGACAACGCGGTTTGTATGTATGCCGACACCGACAACTCGGCATTTGATACATCCGCACAGACCGCTTTCAAGTCGGCTCCCGATATTGCATCGTAATATCGAAATGTTTCCCTTGTCGGGCGGGATAATGCCCGATGTCTCAGGTGGCGGAAGAAGATAGACGCTAAGGTTTCACGAAAGAAGTAAATGCACCCTTCAATTAGTGAGCAAAACCGAGATAAAAGACGCGGAGTGCATCGCGTCAATCATGAAGGGAGCAGTGCCCTTCCCTGAGCATATAACCGCATGGTGCTAGGTACCTAACTTCAGCGGGAGTCAAATCCCCGGGACGGTACCGAAAGCAGGATAAAACTCGGGATGCACCCCTGAGCGGTTTGTTTTTAAAGAATGGGAGGTCTTCAATATGTCAAAAAAAATCATGCAATGCAAATCAGCACCGGAAATCGAACTCAGCATTGACGGAGGTGAAAACATACATCTCCGCTTCGATGTGAATATGTTTTCAATCTTGCAAGAAGACACAAAGGGCGGATTAAAAGCCTTTTTGAAGAAGTCTCCGGCAGAGATGGCCGCGCTCATCATATACGCAGCAGGGAAAGAGAACAACGAGGATTTTACGCGTGAAAAGGCGCGTGCTCTTACTTCACAGATGGATTTCGCAACGGTTTCGGAAATCATCGAAACATTTAATCAATCCGCAGGAATAGACGGAGAGGATCCTACTCAAAAAAAAATGATTGCGGAGCTCCTCAAGGCGATCTAGAGATTGATTTCGATAAAATCTTTTATCTCTGGACGGTCAAGCTCGGACTGAGCGAAGACTCATTTTTCACTTCAAGCTTCACCCGCGTCATGTATATGATTGACGCGTGGACCCAGGAGCAGAAGGCGATCGCGGAAGCGATGAACGGACAATCAAGCGCATCGGCAAGCGCACCGGCAGCGGCAAATTATTATAAACCCGCAAAATCTTTCAAATCAGTGCTCGGAGGGCTTATCTAATGGCATCGAACAAAAGAACAATCTACCTCGGCCTTGACTATAGCCAATTCTCGGGCGGAATCACAGAAATCAACCGCAAGATGGGTCTGCTCGATGCGGAGTTCAAACTTGCCACGGAGCAAGCAAAGAACTACGGCAACGAGACCGACAAAACAGGTCTCAAGCAGGAATATCTCGCGCAAAAGATCGAACTCCAGAAGAAAAAAGTCGAAGAAGCAAAAAAAGCGTATGATGCGGTAATGTCATCGCAGAACGCGAGCCAAAAAGAGATTGATGCTCTCGACAAGAAGCTCCTCCAGGAGCGCACAACGCTCGAAAAGCTCAACGGCGAACTCAAAGACGAAGAAGATAAAACCAACAAAGCAAACAAGGCAACAAAGTCCTTCGGCGATGAGATCCGAAGTGTTGCGTCGGCTCTCGGCTTGGAAGCATCTCCGGCGGTCGAAGCTCTTGCAAAGAAATTTGATGGTGTGAGTGCATCCGTGGGCAACGCGATCATCGTGCTCGGTGCAATGGGCAAGAAGCTTTTCGATTGGTCGAAAGAATCGGCAGAGTGGGCGGACAACCTGCTCACATTGAGCCAAACGACAGGAATCGCGACCGATGAGCTTCAAAAGCTTCAATATGCTTCCGAACTAATTGATGTTGATGTTAACACAATGACGGGATCCATGGAGAAGCTCGTGCGCTCTATGAACTCGGCAAGGGACGGAAGCGGTCAGGCAGCGGATGCCTTTAGAAAGTTAAAGATCCGTACCACGGACGCACATGGACAGCTCAGAGACGTCAATGATGTCTTTTATGAGGTGATTGACGCGCTCGGCAAGGTCCAGAATGAAACCGAACGCGATGCCGAGGCGATGGAGATCTTCGGAAGATCAGCGCGTGACCTCAATCCTCTCATCAAGACCGGAAGTAAAAACCTTAAAGAGTTCGGCAAAGAAGCCGAAGACATGGGAAAGATCGTCTCAGACGAAGGTCTCAAGGACATGGGCGAACTGAGTGATGCAATGTATCGTTTCGACACCACTCTGGACATGATGAAAAAGAACCTTGCGATGGCAGTTATACCGGTACTCACGGGACTGTTTAATGCAATCGCATCCATCCCCGTGCCGGTGCTCACCGCGGTGGCTGCCATTGCAGGAATGGCCGCGGGACTCGTTGCGATCATCAACGCAGTCAAGAGCATGGCGATGATCGTCGCAGTCGTGCAGGCATTTTTTGGAGCGTTTTCAGCGGGAGGAGCAAAGACAACGGCGATCATCCTGGGAGTCGTTGCTGCGCTGATCGCTCTGGGTGTCGTCATAGCCGCAATCATGGGACGCACGGATGATATCGACAAAACTCTCGGCAAAGCAACCGCCGCAACCGACAAGATGACGCAGACGGTCAATCGTGCATCGGAATCGGCAAAGACTACATCTCGAAACGCTTCCGGAACTCAGAACTTCCGAGGCGGCAAGACATGGGTCGGCGAAGAAGGTCCCGAGCTTGTCACCCTTCCCCGCGGCACCAAGATCGAACCCGCCACAAACAACACCCGCACCGAATACAACACTTTTTATGTGACCATAGACGCGAAAAACGTCAGCGACTTCAACCGAGTCGTTGAGCTCGCAAGAAATCAGAGAATGGCAGAGAGGAGGACTCGCTAATGGCAACATTAAACCTTGCATGTAACGGCGGCACCACTCTCTCCTATCACTCACCAAATTCAGACTTGTCAAGCGGAACAAGCGTCGGAACTTCGGCATATTTTTGTTCCGATTATCCCAATGCCGACAATGCTGAAAATTTAAGGCAAAGCTATGGAGCACCGTCTAATGCTTACGAATGGATTGATTTTTCAGCTGCACTACTCAGCTTTGAAGGCAACAATGTTTTTAATTTTAAAGAAATTACAAATGTTACGCTTACGCTTGATTTAGATCGTTTTTATTATAATTATTCCGGAGGCACTGATTATCTAAGACCGACAAACAGATACTTCTATGTTTATATAGCACCGTATTATTCAACCGCAAGTTTATCGTCTATTAATAAAAATAATTACAAATCCATGGGTAGTGTAGGAGGATTCACTCCCTTTGATGTAACAAGTCAGATCCCATTGCAAACAACAAACGCTACCGTATCAATCGACATAACTGACATTCATAAATCATGGTTCAGAGGTTCTGAAAGCAAATATATAATTTGTGCAGGATTAGTTGTTAATACTTCTGCGGGAATAAGGAACCATGATACAAGTGTTAACTCAGCAGGAGAATTTTACCGAGAAGCAACCGGCACACATGATCTGATGTATTTGTTTACCCGATCGGTAAAAAAAGCCACATCTTCAATCAATGTCACATACATAGACGTCACACAACCGGCACCTACTCCAATATATCCGACAGGCATCGCTGTCATGGAAGCAGACTCGATAAACTTCTCCTGGCAATACAACAGCGCCACGGCAGCAGGGCAAATTTCAGCAACACTCCAATATAAAAATGTCAATGATTTAGATTGGACCACAGTCACAAGCAGCGGAGCCGGAACAAACTACACCTTGAACGCACGTCTTGCACAAGGTGCGTATGCTTGGCGTGTTGCCGTAACAAATGCAATCTATGAAACATCATCATACTGTGAGACTCAATACTTTGACATTATCGGAAAACCCGCATCACCGGTCATCAACGCACCGGCGAACAAAGCACTTACAGAAATCACTTGGCAAGCAACAGGTCAGGAAGCCATCGACCTTATGTTTTACGATTCAAACGGCAATCTGATCGACCATGTGACCGAAGCGACAACGCAAGCATCATATAAACCGCAGTTTTTCCTCGAAGGAACATACAACATCAAGATCCGCATAAAAAACAACACAGATATATGGAGCGATTTTGGACAATATGGATTTACAATCTCCGGAACCGCACCGAGCGCCGGCAATCTTGTAGTGATCCCTCTCGAGACATCTGTGAGACTTGAGTGGACGGCTCCGTCCGGCACGAACGCAATTATTGTCAGAAAAGAAAAAGGTGTCGAAACCATCCTTACGGACACGATGAGCGTGAACACCTACGAAGACAAAACCGTCAAGAGCGGAGTGCTCTATGAGTACGTTCTGAGAACATGGACAGACGGCTACACGGACACACCTTCAAAACAAGTCATGTGTAAATACTCGGGCGCGATCCTCTCCCTGGGAGACGAAGAGCTTCACCTCGAAATCTCTGATGATACATTCATTCCTCACACGGGAGCAAAGGAAAGAAGTCACGCGCTTGACGACTTTGTCGGCCGCGACAATCCTCTTCTTGAGCTCGGAAGCGCAAAGCGCAACAGAATCAACAAACGCTTCTATGTAACACCGGAGGAGCTTGAGAAGTTTTTCGAGCTCACGCAAGACCTCAAGGTCTTTTACAGAGACGATCACAACAACGCTTTTATGGCAGCGGTTACAAAGCAGGATTACACGAATTTCAACAACAGCGGTTATATTTTACAATTTGAACTCACACGACTCGCAGAGGAAGAGGTGGTTTTTAATGTATGATCTCGCAACAGGCATTTACACCGCCGACCAAATCCGTGCGATGCTCATGTCGGATCGCGAAGTCTGGTATGAGTTCGACTTATTCGACAAGAATGACGTGCCGCTCGGACAAGTCACGGCAACGGGCTCGATCGACTACAATGCCACGGCAAAGATTCAAAGAGCCGCAAACCTCCAGATCGTTGAAGAGCGTGACATTGATTTCTTGAGCGAAAAGATTCAACCGGTTATGTGCTTAAAGACTCCGACGGGGGAGGAACGCTTTCCTCTCGGAGTCTTCTACATGTCATCACCGAGTCGTCAGGCTTCTCTCGGATCCGTCCGAAGAGACATCGAGTGTTACGACATGACGCTCACGCTCTCAGATGACAAGTTTACAAGCCGATACAAAGCCGCAGCGGGTATCAAGTACGATGTAACAATCCTCAATATCCTCGCATCGGCAGGGATCGAGGACGCAATCGTCACACCCACGGACAAAGTCCTCGCGGTCGATATTGAGTTCGCGCTCGGAACTCCGAAGCTTGACGCAATCAACAGCCTTCTGGCCGCAATCAACTACAACTCGATATATGCAAACCAAAACGGTCGGCTTGTGTGTGAACCTTACGAGTCACCGCTTCACCGGATTGCTCAGGCGGAATATATCACCGACAAAAAGAGCGTCATCTTTGCCGGAGTACGTGAGGAGATGGACGTTTTCAATCTCCCCAACAAAGTCGTGCGTTATCTTGAAACCGCTGACCGCGGTGTCTTGATCTCGGAAGTGACCAACACGGACCCGACAAGCCCGCTCTCGACCGTTTCCAGAGGTCGAACGATTGTAGATGTGGCAGCGGTGCAGGACATCGCAGATCAGTCCACACTCAACGCATACACCGCGAAGGTGATGGATGATTTCAAGATATATCAGAAGGTCATCTTTGATACGATAGCAATGCCGAATCATGGAAATTATGATTGCATCTATGTCGTTGATTCGGAGCTTGACATTGCCGGCAAATACATCGAAGAGTCCTGGCATCTTGACCTCTCTCTCGGTGGCCACATGAGACACACAGCAAGGAAGGTACACAGCTTATGATCTACGACGACGCGATCGAAGAAGTTCAAACCGAAGAAGAGACCATTGAAATTGAAGAAGCGCCTTCCGTCCGTCTCGCGCAGGTAACAAGCTTATCGAGCGGCAAGGCAGCGGTCAAGTTTTACGGAGAGAGCGAAGCATCAACAAAATATTACCCGTACATTGAAGGCTACAAGCCGACAGTGAACGACAATGTGGCAATGCTTGCCCAGGGCAATACGTTCATCATCCTGGGCAAGATCAGCAACGACAACATCACAACAAATTATAACGTGCTCAAGAGTGAGCTCGAGACGATCCTCGCGTCATATCTTACGGCAACGGACGCGGCAAACACTTATTTAAGTCAGACAGATGCGGAAAGCAATTATCGCGGCAAGAATGAATACTTCGACAGGCTCGGAAGCAGAAACAATAACATAAGCATCTCCGGAGAGCAGGCTAATGTAAACGGGACTCTTAATCTCGGGAATAACACTTACCGATTCAGATCAGTCACAACTACAAACATAGACACTGATGCAATCAGAACACCAAACGGCACATCGGTGTTCAATATCACGTCCGGACACATGGATCCGGCAACAAACTCCGGAGCATCCATCGGAACGTCCTCGAAGCAACTCCTGAACCTTTACGCAAAAAACATTTATCTCGACGGCTCACCGATTTCTTCATCCGACAAACGAAAGAAGAAATCAATCAAAGACCTCGCTCGGAAATACAAAGAGCTCCTCTTCCGTCTTTGCCCGGTGTCGTACAAATACAAGGACGGCACGAGCGGAAGAACGCACACGGGATTTATTGCCCAGGAGGTCGAGCAGGCAGCGGAAGACGTTGGCATTGAGCTCAAGGATCTCGCGGCGGTCGTCATCGAAGAAAATGGAGACTACGGCATCCGCTACGAGGAATTTGTTTCAATCCTCACGGCGGTCGTGCAGGACCATGAGCGTGAACTTCGCGATCTTCATGACCTCGTGACAGATCAGCAGGCAAAGATCGAAGAACTCGGGCGCGAGCTCATAAACATTAAAAAATCCATGAACTAGAACGGAGGAGACCATGAACTCAGATTATTACATCAATCTCCACTTCAACCAGGCAATCCCGCAAAAAACCGGTTATGCTTTCAAGATCGGAGACAAGGGATGCACGTTCCACTTGCATTGTGTCGACCTCAACCCGACGGGGATGAATCCTCACATCGTATTCAACCACACCAACGGCACATGCGTCGAGGGAGTGCCCACAGGCAGCGGTCAAGACTATGTATATGTGATCCAGGGCAACGAGTTCGGAGTGTGCGGTCTGGTCGTGTGCGATATGAAGTTCTACGACAGTTCGAACCCTGAGACGCAGCGCATAAGCACCGCATCGTTCACTTTCGATGTGATCGCGGACACGCTCACACCCTTCGATGAGGCTTCAAGCTCTTATGCAGACTCACTCGAGCACGCACGCGAAGAGATTGACGCGGCCATCCTTGAGCTCCAGGGCGCGGAGGCGGATCTCGGTGAAGCTGTTGAAGACCTCGACGATATGAGCGAGCTCTTCGGCGACACCTTGCAGGATTACATTGACGCGTTTGGAAACACGGCACCGATCAATCCCAAAGGTGTATATGATGCAACAGAGACATATCACCCTCGTGATGCGGTCTCCTACACTCACAACGGCAGGACGCTCACGTATATGAACATGCGTCAGAGCACCGGAGTCGCGCCTACAGACACAGATTATTGGCAGGTCATCATCGACGTGTCGATCGGCGGCACGTTCTCCGCTCTGGACGATGTCAACATCGACAATCAAACCCTCGCAGACGGTCAGGTGTCTATGTGGGATGATACGGCGGGGAAGTGGGAGAATAAAGATCTTCCCGCGATCGTGGACAACCTCAATTCTACAGACGACGAAAACTCTCTCTCCGCGAACATGGGGCATACGCTCGGAAACAATCTACAGCACGAGAATCTACTCCATAATGCCTATTTTATGGGAGGCGGTAGTCAGCAAGGAAATAATCAGTTTCCTATCAACAACGAGGGGCTTACGAGTTATCCCGTGGGAAGTGCTTGGGGCATTGATGGATGGGATATTGATGAACTCAACGACGCTTCTATGAATATCTTGTCTGACGGAATAGTGATAATCCATGCTAACGTAGCGGGAACATATACGTTTAGACAGTATATTGACAATTATGAACAGTATATTGGGAAAACCCTTACTGTTAGTTTTCTCGGCACATTACTTGAGGGGACGTCCTGCAACATAGTTATTTGGTATCATCCGTTTAGCTCAGATTGGCGGGGTGAATATTTAACTACGTCGTTTAGTGATGGGTTACAATCCTTAACATTTACGGTTCCTAATGATGCAACAGGATTAGCTATTATGATTGCGGCATCGGGCGCTAATCAGCCATATAAGCTTAAATTACAGGCGGCAAAACTTGAACTTGGTAGTATGCAGACCCTAGCGCATCAAGAAAATGGTACATGGGTATTAAATGACGCACCACCTGACTTTGCTTTGGAACTTGCGAAGTGCCAAACATCTGTAGCTAATCCGTACGACCCTAGAGCCAATAGAGGGAATCTTTCAACACAAGCAGACTTGTCTAATTTGCGTGTTGTTGGAACTAAGAACACCACGGGCGCGACTATATACGCGGGAACATATTTCTATCTTAACGGGCAGTATTGCCGCGTGATACAAGATATCAGCAACAACGCAGATTTCACGCTTAACACTAACTACGTTGTGACAAGTTTAGGCGGGGATTTAAAGGGGAAATACATCTACGAAACATCGGTACAGTTTAACGCGTATGCAGACGGGGTTAAGACTAATCAAACGCTTATTAATGACGTCATGTCGCAGTTACAGTCGTGGGTCGCATCACATCCGAATCATGCTTATCAGTACAATTTCATGTTTCTTAGCTTAAATTCGTGTACGCCTTACGACCTGTATTTAAGGACGGCTTATGCTGATATGTCATTCAAGGGCATGGGTCTTACACCGACAGATTTCTTCTTTAGGGTGATTATTGCAAAGACAAGCGCAAGCGAATCATACCGAGGTGTTGGCGTGCTGACAATCACCGATGAATCATACGAGGTTGCAACCAATGACGTGAGTCTAATCATCAACGTATATCAAATTCTTTAATAAACAAGGAGGGGAAAAATGAAATACGCAGTTTTAATTTGTAGCAATGGAAACTTTATAGTTTCAACGGAAGGACACACAACCAAAGAGTCCGCAATCATCTCTTATCATGACAAATGCAAGATCTATCACAGTGCAGAAGATGTCATCACGGCCACGATTGTCGTGGTTGATGAGAACATGGATCCGATTGACGGCGGCAGATACAAGGAATTTATTTCCCATGTTCCTGCATCAAATACACCTCAAGGTGTATAAAAACACGGAGAGGTCCTGCCAAGTGGACGATTTGAAATAGTGAGGCGATAACACTCACAACACCAATTAAAGACAATCCGGGGGCAAATTATGAATGACGTGACCGTTGCAATAATAACAGCCGTGGGGCTCATCTTAGTGGCAACTATTGAGGTAATAGCTACCGTATTAACAAGCAAAGCAAGCGCAGCGAAGACAACCGCCGCGCTTGATAAGCAGCAAGAGATCTATAAGACCGAAATGAATGGGAAATTTGAAAAACAACAGGCCGTCATCGAGATACGGTTTGATCAGGTCGAAAAAGAACTGCAAAAATCAAATAAATGCTCCGAAGAGATCCCCGTCATCAAGGAAAAAATCGACACAATAAATCACAGGATTGATGATCTTGAAAAAAAGGTCTACACATGAAAAGAACGGAGGCACAACATGATTTCAAATAAAGCTTATGACATCCTCAAGTGGATCGTCATCATTTTTATGCCGGCACTCAACGGCCTGATCTTTGCACTCGGCAATGTGTTACAGTTTGACACAACTGTCGTGTGTGGCATCATCTCAGCCGTGCACGTCTTTCTCGGTGCGCTGATCGGAGTCAGCACAAAGAACTTCAACAAAAAGAACGCAAGCCAAAAGGAAGGTGAAACATGACAAACGTCAAAGATTTCATTGCATACATGCGGAGCAAGTACCTCAATCATTGCGCTTATCTCTGGGGAGGGTCCGGGCAGATTGTCGGCAAGACAACACCGGACGAGATCGTCAAGGCGGAAAGCACGAGCGACAAGCCGAAGATTAACGCGAGGCGCGTGCTCGCCTTTGTCGGCAAAATGGTCGAATACGGCTACAATTTGGACGTTGCTCAATTCTTCGATTGCTCCGGCTATATTATCGACGGCCTTGAGCACTTCGGTCTTTATAATGGGCCAGATATAAGAGCGGACGATCTTTATAATTTGGGCTCACCGATCAGCATCAAAATCGCTCAACCGGGCGACTTGGTCTTTCTCGGATCCGATACAAAGAAGACTCATGTCGGTGTATATGCCGGTGACGGTCTTTGTTACGAGTGCAAGGGACGCGATGACGGTGTCGTGATGTCAAACTTGAGCGATTGGAAATATGCGGCACGCTTCACATGGTTCCAGAATCTCAGACTCAGCAAAAAACTCAAGGTTCCAACAGGTTCAAAAGCTCCCACGGCGGGCACAGAAGTAGAAGACGTGCAGAGAGCTCTTTGTTCTCACGGTTTCCCTTGCAAGGTCTCAGGAGTCTACACAACCAACACGGCGGACGCGGTCAAGAAGTTCCAGAAGGCGGCGAAGCTCTCGGTCATGTCTTACGGAGTAGTCGCAAAGAAGACGACCGAGGCTCTCGGCATCACATGGACAAAGAAATGAGGCACGGATGAAGATATGCGACTTTACAAAGCCGGAGCTCGACAAGTTCCGAGCCGAGTGCAATTTCACCGACATCGAAAGCAAATGTTTCGAGCTCAAGGCTCGCGATTGCTCAAATGTCGAGCTTGCGATGAAGCTCAACGTCTCAGAGTCCACGATCTCGGTGACAATGCGACGGGTCCGCACGAAGATCACTCGCGTCTTAAATTGGACAACATGAAGGGAGAATCACATGAATTGTACTTGTGAAAACTGTTGTATCCTTCCGGTGAGCCACACCGTCAAAGAATGGGCGGAGCTTCCCGACGAAGTATCAAAAAAGAATGTCTGGTATGTATATAGTGACTACAGAACCGACAACGATGTAAGCGTGCCGCGCTTCAAGTTCGGTGACGGTGTCACCCTGATCTCGAAGCTCCCGTTTGTCACCGCTGCCATAACAGACAACGACATGGAGCTCTGGGACGGTCACGCGGATCTCGAAGGCAATCACTTCGGAGAGATTGTCGAAATCAACAAAAAGAACAAAAGCATGATCTTTCCATCAGACGGATATATCACTCTCGAATTTGCTCCGGACACCTGGCTCAATCAAGGAATTGAAACAATCGAGAGGGCAGCGGTCAGAATCTACGGAGCAAGCGGCGACCAATGTTTTGTCTTAAAGAAAAACACTACTCTCGACGATCAGAGCAAAGAGGTCTTTGTTCGCAAGGGTATGAGATGCGAATATGTTGATGCAACGGACAAGGCAAAGATCCGCTTCATCCCTCTCGTTTAACAGTTTTACAACAGATACTCAACGGATTCACGATTATTATCCTCCGTTTTTCTAAAGAGAAGCCCGCAAGTCGGGCTTCTTTTTTTGTGCAAAAATATAATTGTAATGATTAACAAGCAATCACTCCGGGAGGCTCACATGGTTACAAATCCATACGCGAATCCGTTCGGCTATCTTCCGCCGGCATATCAAGGCAACATCGCACCAAGTCAAGCACCTATATATCAACCCGCACCGCAGACACCCACACAACAGACTCAACCCATGAGCGCACCGCTCCAGATCTCTTGCGTGGTGGTTCAGAGCGAGCAGGAGGCGCGGAGCTATCCTGTCGCACCGGGAAACAATGTTATTTTTAAAAATGAGACCGCGCCGTATATGTACTCGAAGACGATGGGAAACTCAGCACTTGAGCCGCCGACCTTCGAGAAATATCGCTTAGTCAAGGAAGATGAAGCCGAGCCGAAGGCAGCGGAGCAGAAGAAGGAAGAAATCGACCTCTCCGGCTATGTGATGAAGACCGACCTCTCGGAATATGCCAAAAAGACCGACCTCAAAGAGTTCGTTGAGCAGATAGAGAACATCAAGCGCGATATTACGGCACTCAAAAACAAGAAATAAAAGCGGAGGCAGACCATGATCGACATAAACAGCATGATGTCCATGCTCGGACAACTCAAGCAGGACCCTCGCAAGGTCCTGATGCAACGCTTCAACATTCCCGAGAATGTTGGGAATGATCCTCAGAGCATCATTCAGCACCTTATGAACACGGGGCAGGTTTCGCAAGCTCAATTTAATCAGGCGATGCAAATGAAAAAAATGTTTCAGAAGTAAAAGCCCGCGGCTTTACTATACCGACCGCCGGCGCGAAGGCGGCCGCTAACCTAAAAAAATTAATAGGAGGAACAACAAAATGGCACTTGAAGACAACAACACAGGTTTCTACATGCCCGTGGCTCCCACAAACGGCGGAGGCTTCGGTGGCGGACTCGGCGGAGATGGATGGTGGATCCTTCTGCTTCTCTTGTTTGCCGGTGGCGGATTCGGTGGCAACGGCTTCGGGGGAAATGGGAACATTTATCCCTGGATGAATCAGAGCAACCAGATCAATGACGGATTCCGCGACAACATGCTCAACTCGAGCGTGGCAGGAATCCAGAACAGCATCACCGCAGGCTTCGGAGCGGTCGAAAATTCTCTTTGCGGCGGCTTTGCAGGAGTGAACGCAACGATCAACAACGCACAGATGGCAAACCTTGAGAGAAGCTTCGCGGCTCAGACTGCGGCAACGCAGGGCATGACAAACCTCTCGAGTCAGCTCGCTCAGTGCTGTTGTGACAACCGTCTGGCTACATGTCAGACTCAGAATGTTGTTGCGGCAGAGAGCGCGGCCACACGTCTCGCGATCGAGCAGCAGACTCAGGCAATTCTTGACAAGATGTGCCAGCAGGAGATCGACGCTCTCAAGGCTCAAAATCTTGCGCTCCAGAATCAGGTCAACATGCAGGCGCTTGTTGCATCGCAGACCGCTCAAACTGCTGCGCTCGTAGCGGATAACACCGCACAGACACAGTACATCGTCAACAGAGTCGCACCTTATCCGATCCCTTCCTACACGGTGCCGAACCCTTTAGGAACGGGCGCGGGAGCATGAGGGAGGTCACACTATGGAAAGATACAGAGACCTCAAAGAAATGCTCCACGCAGAGCTTGAGCGCATCCAGACAAAAGGCGAACTCGACATGTCAATCCTCGAGCAAGCGGACAAGCTCGCGCACACGCTCAAGGACATCTTGACCATTGAAGCGATGGAAGAACGCGATTCTCGTGGCTACGAAGAGCGCAGTCACGGATCCCGCTATCGTGACATGGGACGCTTCTCCGATCGCCGTGACTACGACGATTACAGAAGATGAAAATCAATAAGGCACACTCTCAGGGGGTGTGCCTTATTGAAATTATTAAAAATTTATAAACTCGGAGAAAAATGACACATGAGCCTAAAAAATAATATGTTAATTGCGGCCGAGGCATGTTTTGAGATGGATCCTTCCCCAAAAAATGACGCGTGGGTCGAAAGAAAAATGTACCAAGTTTGTACCAAGTCAGATTCAAAAAAGTGCCTTGTACCAAGTATGTACCAAGTACAAAACATAACAAAACATAACAAAACATCACAAAATAAAAACAGCGGAAAGCCTTGATTTTTCAATGCTTTCCGCTGTTTATGCGGAGTAAGAGACTTGAACTCTCACGTCTGTTGACACATGATCCTTAGTCATGCCTTATACAAAAATGAAACCCTTTATTTTCAAGGCTTTGCGGGCACTTTTTAAAAGTCGTGTACCAAGATTGTACCAAGTCAGAAATTGATTGCGTTAAGCTTTGCACGGGTGTCTTCCTTGGTTGCATCGAGATGAGCGTATACCTTCATTATCATCTCATAGGAAGAATGTCCGAGAAGGCGCTGCGCTTCTTTGAGACTCACTCCGGAATAATAGAGCGCAGTACAATAATTATGACGGAAATAATAGAGCGTGAGGTCCGTCTTATGTCCGAGAGCTGCTTCAATTTTCAATTTAATGTTTTTCCATTCGGTTTCGTAGCTCTTCCGGAACTTATAGCCTCCGTCCCTTGAGCAGAATAATATCGGGGATATGTTCGCACCTCGGAACGCATGGAGCGCCTCCAGAACGATGCGCGGAGCTTCAACGTCACGGATTGATGTGTTTGTCTTCGGGTGTTGCACGGTCGGGCGGCCATTGTCAAACACAAGCGACTTATTGACGTGGATCACTCCGTTCTTGAGGTCAATGTCCTGCCAAGTGAGTGCGTATATTTCAGCAGGACGGAGCCCGCATCCGTATGCGATCATCACGAGCGCACGCTCCCGATCTGTGAAGTCGGCTCTCTTGATCGCGTCCTTCTCTTCATCGGTCAAAGCTCTCCGCTCTTTTTTGACCTCTCTGGGAAGCTCGATCGAGTCGGCGGGATTCTTGACGATGATGCCGTCAATGATGGCCTGCTTGAATATCTGCCTCAGACACATCCGCATTTGAGAGCAGATTCGGGGCATTGATGCGTTTAAATTGATGAGTGCTTGCAGATTCATGGGACGGATGTCTTTCATCTTCAAATCGTTAATTGTGCCGAAGTGGAGCTTGAGAAGATTGTAATACATGGCTTTTGTATTGATCCCACGGCTTGCCTTGTATGTCTCGACCCACATCCGCGCATATTCACCGAAACGGATTTCATCATTAATCAGATTCGTGCCGGAGCCGAGAGCAATCTTCACATCGGTGATCTTCTTCTCGAGCTCTCCGATCGTGCGGGCATACAACCACTTAGTCCGGGAGCGACCATGTTCATCGGTGCCGACAACGACACCGGTGTGATAATATCCTCGTGAGTTCTTTGCATATCGAGCCATAAGCACCTCCTATCAATAATATATATCAACAGAAGCATTACTAACCGAGGCAACACAACCAAAACCAAAGGAAGAATCGGGAACTTTACCATATAGTTTTATAAATAAGAAATCACTCTCTTCTTGTATGTAATACATATCAAGGGCGGTTCTTATTGCCTTATGCACATTATTACAAAATGCGACTTTATTTATATAGCTGCCTTTTTGCCATATAGTATCATTTACCGAAAACTTATATATTTCGTTTTCATAAGAAATATATTCAAGATGATAATGGTCACATATTTCATTCATTTTAACGGCAAAGCCATCAGGGTCAGCCATTACCTTCCAATATATTCTCTTTCCGCACCAGAGCAAGGCCACCACCATGACAAGCAACGCAACACCTAAAATGATATATTGTTTTGTTTTGCTCATTTTCTTGATTTCTTTGTTTTCTTCCATATATTACTCCCTCGGTCTCTTTTCTATATAAGCATTAACCTGCGGATCAATGTCTTTGTTTGAATAGTCAAAACCGTCAACAGTTACATCAGATTGATTTTTTAAATGACAACACTTTTCCGAACACGAATATGTCTCATGAACCTGATCCGACAAAGAATTGAGTAATTGAATCGCAACCTCAAGACACGGAGCCGGAACATTGAGCGCGGCCTGATACAGTTTCATCCTCAGAGCAGTCTCTCCGATGATCGGCTTCGACTTCTGATCAACTCGGGTGGTGACGGTTTCCCTTCCTGGAGCGGAATATGTCAGCAATACTTTGCTCGCATCCTCGAAGCCCATCAGCCAAACAGGATCACATTCAAACAATCGAGCCATTTGCTCAATGTAACCTCTTTTAATATTTTGCACCGTTCCGTTTTCCCATTTAAAAACTGTCTGTCGTTGAACCCCAAGTTTCTGACCAAGTTCTTCCATTGTTAACCCATATTCAACACGCTTATCATGGATTCTTTTGCCCATAGTCGTCATAAATCTCACCTCCTAGCATATATATTTATCGGCATGTGTGTGCTTATAATATACATTTTTTGAAAGAAATTATCAAGAAGAATAAAAAAAAATAACATTTTCGTTAATTTCTTGTTGACAAGGTAAAAATATATGGTTACAATGTGACTCAGAAATTAACAAACGAAAGGAGCAAAACATGATCAGCACGAACGAACTCAAGGGAGCTATTGCGACTCACGGCGACACTCAGGCACAGCTCGCGGCATACCTCGGAATCCAAGAAAATACCTTCTCCGCAAAGATTAACAACCAGAGAGATTTTTCAAGGGCAGAGGTCGAAATGATCGCTATGAGGTACGCTCTCACCGATGCGGACATGAGAAGGATTTTTTTTCCTTCGCTTGTAACTTCAAAAGTAACAACCGCATAAAACAAAGTAACAAGGTGGTGAATAATTTGACATGTATTGATTGCGGACAGATCTTCCCAGGGCAGACCGAAGGCTTGTATATATGCCCGACCTGCTGGGAGCGGTTCCGCAGGCAGACACCGGAGCAACAACTCCGAGAATTAATCAAAAAGATAGGAGGGGAAAATGCAGAAATATTTCAGTGTGACGGAAATCTCGCAGATGTACGGACTCGCGAAGGAAACGGTCCGCGAGTATTGCCGGAGACCGTGGCAGCGGTTCGCGTCTCAGCCTGCGGGCAAGGGCGGCAAGATCCTGATCGACAAAGAGAAGTTTGACCGTTGGCTCTCGTGCAGATGCACGGCAGCGGAATGAATCACTTCCTTATATAAGGAAAGAAGGGAGAAACCACATGTATAATCCAACACTCAGCTTATTAATGACGATCGCGGACGCGCTCAGATACGAAGCGCTCGGCTATGAGCTCACGATCGAGGACGGAGAGGTGACAAGAATCTCGAAAAGGAAAGCGCCTCATGTTGAGGAAGAACACGAGGCAGCCGTTTGATGTGATGTGCAATTCAATGATCAAGTACCACTTTTAGGTACAAATTCATTGTATCACATAAACGTCTGAAATTCAAGAAAAATCAAGGGTTTGAGAGCCCTTTTAAGGGTTCATAAAACTATTAACTTAACGACAAACATGACTGAGTAAAGGAATGAAATATGCCTTATGTGGAGTCAGTGACCAGGGCAGGTAAAACTATCGAGATCGAACGATACTATACATCCCGATATGGTCAGAGAGGTCAGACGAGAGGGGAGCGAGTCAAGCCAACCCCCGAAGAAGCTCTGAGGATAAATAACAGGATCGCAGAGAAAAAGCTGAGAAGGCTTATCAATGAGAACTACGGTCCGGGAGATTACCATGTGGTGCTCTCCTACGCCAAGGCAAGAGGTGAACCACATCGGAAGAAGGAAGAGATGAAGGAGGACATTGCCAAGTTCCTTCGAGCTCTCCGCAAAGAATATCGGATCAGAGGTCAGGACCTCAAGTATATACATGTACCCGAAGTGGGAAGCAAGGGAGCGAGACATCATCATCTCGTACTCAACAAATCGGATCCTGACATCGTGCAGAAATGTTGGCCGCACGGACGGATCCACATCAACCCACTCGATAACAGCGGAAACTACAAAGATCTTGCAAGCTACTTGATTAAATATTCCTCTCGGAAACATACGGAGGAAGAAAAACTCTCAGGCAAACGATGGAATGCATCGAGAAATCTGAGACATCCGATACCCAAGATCAAGATCATCGGTCAAAGGTCATGGTATCGGACAGAGGCGAAAGTGCCAAACAGATTAAAAGGCAAATACTACGTTGACAAGAACAGTGTCGAGGTGGGGATCCACAATCCGGAATATTCCGGTTATGGCTACTTTAGATTCACACTCGTGCAACTGTGTTGAAAGGAGGCATTGAGACAACCAATGGCATTGATCAGAGGAAAGGCAACCAAGAACATCATCCGAGGAAAGCAGAACAAGGCAGCGGAGGAGAAGGACGCAATCCTCAACTCTCCGAGGTTTGACAAACTCAAAGAATACGAGAGGCGGGAAGACATCCAAGAATGTTATGGGTGGGACATGATTGACGAAGCCGAACGCGATAAGCTCGAGGCGCTTTGGGACGAACGCGAGCAAATCCGGAACATGACCGTTGACGGAATATATAACGATCTCGTGACGGATGCACTCTTTGAAGCAATCAAGGCAATCGTTGATCTTTGGGAAGATGAGATCGAAAAGTGCGAGATGACAGTCAAAGAATACAAAGAGCAACGCAAACAGGCAGAGATCGAAGCAAAAGAGTGGATGGACAGACAAAATCAGGCATACATGAAACTGACGAAGGGAGAAGCAAATGGATGAACAACTCACAGGACAGATGAACCTCGAAGAATGGACTAGCACCATAAACAAGCGTTATCCCGGAGAGATGACAACCTTCGACACCAGAGCCGAGAGCAACGACCTCGTGCCGAGAGAGCTCCGCTATAAGCAGATTGTTGAGATATTTGAGGACCAAGCTCCGAGAAACCTCACGGCGAAAGAGGTGGCGATCTTCATGCACAACAGAGGTTTCACACCGAACGATGAGCGGAACTTCTCCGCTCCGAGGCTCACAGAACTCATGCAGAAGGGAATTGTGGAGCCGGCGGGAAAGACAAAATGCAGATACACCGGCAAGACGGTGACCATATACAGATTGAGGGGGTGAGTGAATGACAACGGAAAAAACTATTAAATTAAACGATAGCGAAAGATTGGCGTTACAAAAAGCGTTAGGAATTATTGACAATATCGCAGTTATTGCAAATGTGTCAATGGATTCTGTATTTGATTATTTATTCAAAGTTGCAGTATTCCAAGATGATCGTGAATACCACATAAAAGCAATTCACAATATAGATGAAATCAGACAGAAAGGGCGGTGAGTGACATGAGTAAAGTAATAACAGTATTTACGATAGTATTTGTAGACGGGCAGAAGATAAATATTATAGCAGACCATGTTGAATGGAACAAAGAAAGCAAAACTGTAAAATTTTATAACGAAAGAGACATAGTGGCCCGAATAAATATGGACAACATAATAGGCTGGATCAACTCGAAAAACATAGGGATGGTAAGGGGGTAAACGAATGAATCAAAACGAAATATTATTCTTTGACAAGGCGCTTCAACGAGCCGATGAGCTTCAAGGCGCTTGTAGAAAATTCGAGATTGCAAGAGCTGCGATCGAAGCACTCGAGGCAAATGATGCGGCATTATATATCCGCGTCATGGACGTTGGCAATCAAGAGGGATATACAATCCCCGATTTACCGCAAAATGTAGAAGACGGAGTCAAAACGATTTTATTATCGCATTTTAACGCTCAAATTTCAGACGCGAGGAAAGTGGTTTTAAAACAAGCATTTCCTCCGGAAGACATGGAAGCAGTACGCGAGAAGCTCAATGTGGTATTTGATACACCGACAAACGTCAACACTCTGGCGGAGACTTTCGCGAACGCACTCAACCGCAAGATGAAAGAGGCTCTCAAAGAGGTCAAGACCGAAGAGTCGAGCACGGCAGCGGAAGAAGCTCCGAGCACGGCAGAGGATGACCCGACAAAGCTCGTTCCTCCTCCGATGGCAGCGGAAAAGGTTTCAAACGAAAAGATTGAGGAACTGCTCCGCGGAGGCTTCACACATGCCCAAATCGCGAAGATGGTAGGAATGACCGCAAACGCGGTATCACACCGGATTGCATACATCAAAGACAAAAAAGACCGCGAGCAGGGCATCGAGAAGCCCGCGCCGAAGCCGAGAGCATACACGAGAGAAATCATAAGCGATGAAGAGCTTGAAGAACAATATTTCAAGCGTGGGCTCACAATTAAGGCGATAGCCGAAAAGCTCGGAATTAATCCGAGTAGTTTATACAAGCGGGTCGAAGCAATGAGAGATAAACGTTTCGAGATCGCGAAGGAGTGTGTCAGTTCTCAATAAGCCGAGAACAAAAGAAGAGGCTCAGGCGAGTCTCTTGAAATACCATCAATGTGCATGGTGCGGGAAAATGTTTTACATTCGTTCATCGGATCATTGGAGGTACAAAGAATATTTCAAACAAAAAAAATATTACTTCTGCTCTTGGGGATGTCTCCAAAACACCCGGAAGAACACAACCGTCAAGAAAACGGACACGGGCATGATCTCATACGGAGCACCTAAAGGAACATGGAAAAGGACGGAGGAACTCAGCAAATGAATAAAGACATAAACGAGACGCTTATGGCTCTCGTGCCTATCCTGCGCATGAACGGCAGGAAGGTCAAAAGCATCGAGGCGGTGCGCGACTACTTCAAGGACGGCGACCGCGAATATATGAAAGAGGTCGCGGAGATCGTCTACGACAGTGGACTCCATCAATACGCGGACATCGGATGCGACTCAAACCTCACGGCCTGCTTCGATGTACTCGGAGCGATCCAGGAAATTAAACCGAGAAGCAAGAAGATCGAAAGAATTGAAAGAGGCATCTACGAGATGCCGAAGGGAGGAAAGAATGATAGAAGTAAGACCCAGCACGATACAACACAACTATGAACTCGAAAGATTCAACAGAGCCGTTGAAACACCTGAGAGCGGGATCGCATTTTACGAGGTACAGAGAAGACTCAACAAGACAATGATTTTTCAGTGGGTCGCAATCCTCGGCTTGATGGTCGCGCTCATATGCCTGAGCATCGCAAGAAGCGAGGCAATGGACAAGGCGGAGGCGATGCAGGCAGCGGTCGCAGAACATGAGGCGCGTGAAGCGGAGCAGATGATCGAGACGGAAAAGGCAAAAGTCTCCGCCAAGGCAGCGGCAGAGCAAATCAAGCTTCACGAGGACAACGTCGCAGAGCTTCAAGAGATCCTTGAGAGCCAGATGAAAGACATCGACACGCTTTTCACGGAGCGCAACGCTCTGAGGGCAGATGTCGAGACCATGCGCGAGCAGATCGGAGAAAACCCGTATAAGGACATCAAGCTCACAGACAGCGAGCGCGATCTCTTGAAGTGGGTGCTCGCACTCGAGTGCAAGGGAGAGCCGGAGGCAGGTCGCAAGGCTTGCCTTGAGGAAATATTCAATCGAGTGCTCCGGAGAGATTGGAAGGGTGAGACGGTCGGCGAGATCCTCGCAGCGCCCGGACAATTCGACGGTTATGACATTTACATGGAGTTCCTGGCAGGAACACGAAAAAAGCTCCACGCATATCCCGATGAATCGGAGGACACTATCATCGACTATGTGCTCACACATGGTCGGACGATTCTTCCGGAAGATTACGTCTATTTTGCCACTTACAAGGCAAATGGACGCGACTTCATCCAGATCGGCGGGCACTACTTCTCAAGGGGGTGAGTGAATGACAACAGATGAATTTATAAGTAAAGGCGTGATTCTGGCGACAATGGTAAAAACGATAATTGACGATGACGGCGTTATTCACAAGGTTGTAGATGCGAACGAAATCGCAAACATGCACGGAATAGAATCGGCAGAATATGAGCGAGGATATGTAGAGGGATATAAGAAGGCGGTCAATGACGCATTGCAGATTATCGACAAGCACAAAGCAAAAAGCGGGGTGAGTTGGTGATAGAGTACGAAAACCAAAAATGCAGAAAATGTAAATACGGCGAATCGAAGGGAGAGGCAAGATGATATTTACAGAAGAACAACGCGACATCATGAGGCTCGCGATTGATACATACGGAGAAGTCAACCAAACAGACAAAGCCATCAAGGAGATGGCAGAACTCACAAAGGCGCTCATCGAGCTCAAGCAGGTGAATCTCGGAGACTACGAAGAGTCGACCTTTAAAGTCATGAACGTCGAAGAAAAGATTGCAGACGTGCTCATCATGATGGAGCAGCTCACTATAATCTTCAAGCCGCAGGACAAAGACGAACCGACAGAAATTCAAATAAACATCAATCACAAGATTGAGAGACTTGCAAGAAACTTACATCGGGAGGTGTGACATGGACGCGAAAGAATACCTTCGCCGACCGAATCGGATCCTGGGCGACATCAACATCCTGCGAGAGAAAGCCGAGACGCTCCGCGAGAACGTACTCCCGAAGGGCGTGAGCTTCGACAAGGAAAAAGTCCAGAGCATTGCCGGCGACAAGATGGCAAGCTATGCGGCGAAGCTTGAAGAGATCGAGCAGAAGCTTGAGGAGCTGACAGAAGAATATTATCAGGCAATAAACGACATCGAGCGCGTGATCTATCTGGTAGACAACCAGGACGCGCGTGAGGTACTTGCCAAGAGATACATCGCACGCAAGCCGTGGATCAAGATCGAGATGGAGATGGAATACATGGCGATCGCCACGGTGTACCGGGCACACAAGACGGGACTGAGAGCCGTCACAAAGATATTGGCGGAGGAGGAGCAAAAGAATGGACAATCAGACAGATGATGAAACAAGGCACGATTTCGAACCAAGTGGATTTGAAAAACTCGTATTCGGCGAAATATTAAGCCAAATACATGAAGAATTAGAAACAGCACAAAGTTTTTCCGAAACACTAAGTAAATATTTCAAGAACATCAACGACCAAGACAATCACGTCAAGTTTGCCATAACAAGGGACATCTTGAGCGATTTGAGAAAAAACCTCAAGACCGTAAAATTTGATAGTAAGTGATAGTTAAATGTATGTTATAGTCATATCATGAAGACCAATCAAGAAGATTGTTTTTCTACTCCCACCCTATTACACGACAGAGAGCTCGGTTCACCCGCCGAGCTCTTCCCATTGTCAAATGCTTTCAACTTCGGACATTTGCATATCTCCTTTAGAACGCTTTGAAGCTTCGCGTCGTGCAGATGGCTCACGGCGCGAGGGGACAGAGCGGTGTGTCCGAGACAGATAAAAGGATGTGATGAGATGGCAAAGGACTTCGCTAAGTGGATATACGACTCCAAAGAGTGGGCACAAGTCCGTGCCTTCGTCCTAGCCCGTGACCGATACGTCTGCCGGGTGTGTGGTCGTCCGGCTCAGGAAGTTCATCACATCATACACTTGAGCAAGGCAAACATCGGAGACGTTAAGATCACACTGAATCCGGACAATCTTGTGAGCCTTTGCCGTGATTGTCATTGCAATCAACATCACAAAGACAGAGCAGAAGGAAACAGAAAACACGGAAACGCAAACGACAAGAAAGAGGTGCGCGAAGGTTTCACGTTTAATGAGCAAGGTCAACTCGTTCGAGTCTGATCCCAAGACCACTTGAAGATTTTTATATCCCCCCCTTAAAAATTTTCGCATGGGTACCACTCTCGACCGATGCTCCGAACCTTTTTCGAACTGACCGAAGGTGTGCGTGGGGGGTGTCGCACGCGCGCGTTTTATGAAGAAAGGACAGAGATGGCACGACTTCAATTTAATTACAAAAAAGAATTGAAAAAATTGAAATACATTGCCGATCTTATGCCCGAGAATCGGAAAAAGATCACGGAGGGACTCATCACGGACGCGGCTTTCATGGCCGAGCAGCTTGAGGAGCTCCGCGAGCATATAAAAGAACACGGATGGGCGGAGGAATACCAGAACGGAGAGAACCAGCGCGGCCGCAAGACTACAGTGGAAGCCGACAATTACCTCAAGATTCAGAAGCTCTACGCTTCGACGATCAAGCAGCTCACCGATCAGCTCCCGGCATCGTCCGAGACCACGGCACCGGGAACAAGCATCATGAACTTCATCACCGGCAATGATTAATTATCCCGCGTTATATCTTGCGGCAATCAAGTCAGGTGAGGAAGTGGTCTCGAAGAAAGTCCGAGCCGTATATGAGCGGGAAGTCGGATGGATGCACAATCCTCCGGAGGATTTCCCGTTTTACTTCGACCAAAAAGAAGGACTCAGACACATCGAATTTATTGAGCGCTTTTGTAAGCACTCAAAAGGCAAGTTCGCAGGTCAGCCCGTGAAGCTTGAACTCTTCCAGAAGGCGAAGATTCAGCTCGCCTTCGGATGGCGAAAGAAAAGCAACAACAAGCGCCGTTTTCGCAAGGTCGTCGACATCCGTGCCCGCAAGTGCGGAAAGTCGACCGAGACGGCAGCGGT
>Ga0310696_10001525_pt1 | contig 33254 bp, 27 predicted proteins | sample AusTroGonzalo_MG_4_FD_203885 | JGI IMG/M metagenome (GOLD analysis project Ga0310696, IMG submission 203885) | Bovine rumen microbial communities from tropical cattle in Woodstock, Queensland, Australia - Gonzalo_02 (v2) (version 2) | ecosystem: Host-associated > Mammals > Digestive system >... | reverse complement strand
ACAGAGCAGGACGGCGCCGGCGCTCAGGTCCTTCACCCGGCGGATCCGTTCGTCCTGTTCAGGCTGAACTACATCCGAGAGCCTTTCAATGGCTGAATTCAGCGCTTCCGTACTCAGCACCATACCGATGGCGAACACGATGGCGAGCCATTCCGTCCGGGAAAGACCGGTCAGGAATCCGGCCACGACGACCAGCACGGTCGCGGCACAATGAATCCATGCGTTGTGCTCCTCGCGGATCATGACGGCGATACCGCGGAAAGCGTTGACAAAACTATGGAGACGGGCTTTGAGGCTGAATTTTTTCATCGCCACAAAGTTAATCAATAATCCGGATATTTACATCAAACGGGCAAAGATCGTCCAGCGTCATCGCGCGAACGGCCGTCTGCAGGAGCTCCGCCTCGGGGGCGTCCGCCGGCAGGCCCTGCTTCTCCCGGAAATAGCGGCCCGCGTCCAGCAGCACCCGCCGCGGCACAAGGCCGATGATCTCCGTGCCCGTGACGTGCAGGTCGCGCGCCGCGGCGGCCTGGCAGACCGCCTCGTAGGCGACGTGCAGCGGCGTGGCCGCGATGTCGGTGACGTTCATCGACACCTGCGCGATGCCGTATTCCTCGATGTACCAGCCGATGGCCTTGCAGCCCTTCAGCGGACCGCGGACCCAGCTGCCGTCGGGCAGCTGCCGCCCCTTCTCGCGCACGTCGTACGCGATCTCGGAGGCCAGCTCGGCGTCCTTCGTATCCAGATTGAAGTTCACGGCGATCAGGAAGTTGCGCGCGCCGACGACGGAGGCGCCGCTGCGGGCGGCCGTCTCGTCCCAGGCGCCGCCGAAATCGGGCCGGCGCTCCGGATCCTCCATCTTCTCCTTCAGGCCCTCGTACTCCCCCGCCCGGCATACAGCCAGGTTGCGGCGCGCCGGCTTGAAGGCGGCGGCCTCGTAGCAGTAGCACGGGATGCCCAGCTCCTCGTACATCCGTTTCGCGAGCGCGCGGGCTAATTCCGCGCATTCCTCCAGCGTCACCCCCTCCACGGGGACCAGCGGAAGCACGTCGGTGGCGCCGATACGCGGATGCGTGCCGCTGTGGCGGCGCATATCGATCCGCTCCTGCGCCTTCGCGCTGCCGCGGAACGCCGCCTCGACCACCGCCTCCGGCGGGCCGAGGAAGGTCACGACCGTGCGGTTAGCGGCCTGCCCGGGGTCGACGTTCAGCACCCGCACGTCCGGCACGGAGGCGATTGCCGCCACGATGGCGTCGATCACCGCCCGGTCGCGCCCCTCGCTGTAATTGGGAACACACTCGATGATACGTTTCATACCTCCAAATATACCGATTTTTTCGTATCTTCGCTGACAATTATGACCGCAAAACACCTTCTCGCCTGTCTCCTCGTGCTTGCCGCGCCCGCCTGCCGCACCGCGGCCGAGGAGTTCCCCGCGTCTGACGCCCGCATCACCTGGGTCGGCCGCACGGCCGTCCAGGGCGGCGATGTCTCCTTCGATTGGAGCGGCGTCTACGCCATCGTCCAGTTCAGCGGCAGCGAGCTGAAGCTGCGCGCCTCCGACAGCGGCAAGAACTACTACAGCGTCTGGTTCGACCGCGCCGACATGACGGCGGAGCCGGACAACAGCTTCTGCCTGCAGAGCCGCGACACGACGGTCACCGTCTTCGCCGCGCCGCACGCCGGGCAGCATACGGCCATCATCCAGAAGCGCACCGAGGGCGAGCAGGGCTGCGCCACCTTCCACGCCTTCATCGCCGACGGCCTCGGGCAGGCGCGCCCCCTGAACGCGCGCGTGATTGAATTCATCGGAGATTCCTATACCTGCGGCTACGGCACGCTCAGCCACAACGCCCGCGACCCCTTCACGCCGGAGACGGAGGACTGCGGCAAGACCTACGCCGCCGTCATCGCCCGCTACTTCGGCGCCGACTACTGGCTCATCGCCCATTCGGGCATGGGCGTGGCGCGCAACTACGCCGACAAGTTCCCCGGCTGGTTCATGCCCGACCGCTACCTGCAGACCTTCGACGAGAAGAAGCAGCCCGCCTGGTCGGCGGCGAAATATGGCGCCAGGCCGGCCCTGTCGGTCATCTACCTCGCCACCAACGACGTGTCCGGGCAGAAGCAGCCCACGCGCGAGGCCTTCGTGAAGAACTACCTCGCCCTCATCCAGCGCACCAAGGACAATTACGGCGCGGAGCATCCCGTGCTGTGCATCGTGCCCAAGGGCCGCGACCTCATGTTCGACTACATCAAGGCCGCGATGCAGCAGTGCAAGCTGAAGAACGTGACCTACATGGTGCTGACAAGCAAGGTCCACGACAGCGCGGACGACCTCGGCGCCAGCTACCATCCCAATTATCAGGGGCAGATCAAGAAGGCCTACGCCATCCTCCCCTATGTTTCGACGCTCACGGGCTGGCCCCTGGAGCCTAAAGTGCTGGAATAGCGCATGAAACACTCCCTTTCCGCCTTCTGCGTCCTCGCCGCCGCCCTGCTGTGCATCGTGGCCTTCGCCCGCTTCTGCCCGCCGCAGAATCCGGAGAAGGGGCTGCGCCGCATCGCGCTCGGCGACTGGCCGCGCCTGCAGGTGGACACCCTTCCCATTCCGGTCCCCGAGCCGATTCCGGAACCGGAGGGGCCGGACACCAGCGCGCACCGCATCCTCTTCGTGGGCGATTCGATGGTGGAGGGCCTGCGCTACCGCCTTTCGCAGTACGCCACGGCCAACGGGCACACGATGCAGTGTGTGATCTGGTACAGTTCTTCTTCGAAGTACTGGGCCCAGTCCGACACGCTGACGCATTTCATCAAGAAGTTCGATCCGACCTATATTTTCCTCTGCATGGGCGCCAACGAGCTGTTCGTCCGGAATCTGGACGAGCGGGACGCGGCAGTCGGCGAGATCATCCGCGAGATCGGAGACCTGCCGTTCATCTGGATCGGGCCGCCCAACTGGAAGCCCGATACGGGCATCAACGACATTCTGCTGCAGCATTGCGGCAAGAAACGCTATTACCCCAGCCTGCGGCTGCAGTACGAGCGCGCCAAGGACGGCGCGCATCCGGTGCTGAGGTCCTATAACATGTGGGCGGATTCCGTGTCCACCTGGCTGCGGGATTCCTGCGCGCATCCCATCCGCTGGGAGATTCCGGAAGTGGACACCCCGAAAACGCACGGCGTGACGCTGCTCATGCCGCCCAAAGACTGACGCCGTATGAATTTCATCAGCATGGGGTTCTGGGCGGCTTTCTGCGCCTTCTTTCTGATCTACGTCTTCGTCAAAAAATGGTCGCGGACGGCGATGCTGCTCTGGGTGCTCGCCTTCGATCTTTTCTTTTTCTGGCAGGCAAACGGCTGGCTGATGTTGCTGCTGCCCGCCACCGCCGCAATTAACTATTTCCTCACGGAGGAGATTCGCCGGTCAAGCCGGCGAATGACGGAAGAAGCTGCGGCGGGTGCCGTGCGAGGGCGTTGTGGAGGGCGGAGCGGAAATTGGTTTTTCGGCAAACCTGCCCGGAGCAAAGCGACGCAGGGGGTCCGGGGGGAACGCCCCCTGGTCATCGAATATCCGGTCAAACCGGATATTTCCGTCCGCCCGCAGGGGAACACCCGCCGCAAGCTTCTGCTGGCGCTGATTATCCTATTGGATCTCAGCGCATTGGTGTATTTCAAATACAGCGGATTCTTCGTCGAGGGGATTCTGAATCCGTTGTTCAAGAGCAATTTCGCCGTCGGGGATATCGTGCTGCCGATCGGTATTTCGTTCTACACTTTCCAGGCAATCAGTTATTCGGTGGACGTGTATCGGGGGAAGTATGACGGGCGGCCGGATTTCCTGGAGTTCTGCTTCTACCTGTCCTTCTTCCCGCTGCTGCTCGCGGGGCCGATCACGCGCGCCGGGCGCTTCCTGCCGCAGATCCGGCGGGCCAAACCCGCCACGCGCCACGAGCTGCGCCTGGGCTTCTGGCTCGTCATCTGCGGCCTGATCAAGAAGGGCGTGCTGGCCGACTACCTGGCCATCTACAACAACCTGGCGTTCGACAGCCCGGTCTCGTATTCCGGCTACGAGCTGCTGATGGCCGTGCTGGGCTACACGATGCAGATCTACCTCGATTTCTCCGGCTACAGCGACCTCTCCATCGGCATCGCCTCGCTGATGGGCTTCCGCCTCGACGACAACTTCCTCTTCCCCTACCGTTCGCTGAACCTGACGGAGTTCTGGCGCCGCTGGCACATCTCGCTGTCCACCTGGTTCCGGGACTATGTCTACATCCCCCTGGGCGGCAACCGGAAGGGGCAGGCGCGCACCCTGCTCAACAATTTCCTGACGATGGTCGTCGCCGGCCTCTGGCACGGCTCCACCTGGATGTTCGTCATCTGGGGCGCGCTGCACGGCGCCGGCCTCGCGGTCCACAAGCTCTGCCGCGGCTGGCTGAAGAAGATTCCCGACAGCTGGCCGGTCAGGGCCGTCAGCTGGCTGCTGACGATGCTTTTCGTCATGGCCGCCTGGGTGTTCTTCCGCGCCGGGAGCATGGAGGATGTCGGCGAGATCTTCCGCCGCATCTTCACCGAGTTCGACTTCGCCTATGCGGCGCCCTTCTGGGCCGCCCGCAAGCTCTGGTGCGGGGTGCTGGCCGTCGCGCTGGCCGGCCTGCTGATCCCGCCACGGGCCTACAACCGCCTGCAGGTCCGCTTCACGCGCCTGCCCTGGGCGGTCATCTTCGTGCTGTTCCTGATCGCCGTCCAGCTGGTCATCCAGCTCCGCAGCGGCGACATCCAGCCCTTCATCTACTACCAGTTCTAGCAGCCGAAAGCGGAACTGCCCCCGGAAAGCATTTCCCGAAGGGTTGATTCTTTTGCTTTCCGGGGGCAGTTGCCGCTTCGGCGACGAACTATTGTATTTATGAAAAGCAGTTTGTACCTTTGGTACAACAATAACCATTTATTCTCTTTTATGAATATCAGAACCCTTCTCCGCGCCGCCATGGCCGCAGCCGCCACTTTGTTCGCCGCTGCGTGCGCCGGCCCCGTCCAGGATGTCGAACTCGGTCCCTACACCGTGTCCGTCATCGGCAAGAATGTCTGGCACATCCAGGACTACAACAGCAGCAACCCCGCCGGCGAAACGTTCGACGCCGACGGCAAGCTGACCCATTTCAACAACTGCTCCGACATCTATCTGCTCGTCGGCAAGGAGAAGGCCCTGCTCATCGACCTCTCCAACCCGATCAAATGGGCGGACGACGCGGCGGAATCGCTGCGCGCCATCGTCTGGGAGCGCGCGGGCGGCAAGCCGCTCACCATCACCTTCACCCACAACCACGGCGACCACACGGGCATGATTCCCGCGTTCGACGAGGACCCGGGCGTGGAGTTCGCGCTGCCGGAGCAGGATTTCTACCGCATGACCGACCGTTTCCCCGAATCCCGCCAGCACTTCATCAACGAAGGTGACGTCTTCGACCTCGGCGGGATGCAGGTGGAGGCCATCGGAGTGCCCGGCCACACCGCCGGCTCGATGGTCTTCCTGCTCAAGGACCAGAACCTGCTCTTCACGGGCGACGCCGTCGGCTCCGGTCACGGCGTGTGGATCTTCAACGCGGACGGCTTCGGCACCTACGTCTCCGCCGTCCCGTACCTGATCCGGGCGCTGGAGGAGCGCGGCGTCGCCAACGACCGCCTGAAGATCTACGGCGGCCACTACTGGCAGAAGGACTGGCTCGACCTGCCGAAGGGCAAGGAACTGGGCATGGACTACCTGCGCGAGATGAAGCAGCTGTGCGACGAGATCGAGGCCGGCACCGCCGCCACGGAGCCGTCCAACCTCGGCCGTCCCGGCCTGGACACCTATTTCCGCCACGGCAACGCCATCATCACCTGGAGCGCCGAGCAGGCGGAGCAGTTCCGCGCGCGCTACAGTGAGAAGTTCGTCTACCGCGACGCGGACGTGGTCTTCCGCCAGATCGACGAACACACCTGGGAGGGCAACGGATACCAGGTCTACAATGAATCCGTCTACCTCGTCGAGGGCGAGGACCGCGCCGTGCTGATCGACGCCGGCGCGTGGATGCCCCAGCTCGACAAGGCAGTCGCCACGCTGACCGACAAGCCCATCACCGTCCTGCTCACCCATGGCCACGGCGACCACGTCGGCGGCGTGATCTGCTTCAAGGAAGCCTGGATCCATCCGCTCGACACGTCATTCATCGGCGATGCCGCCCGTCAATACGACATCGCGGTCAAGCTGCTCTCCGACGGCCAGGTCTTCGACCTCGGCGGCCGCCAGATCGAGGTGCTCGAGACCCCGGGCCACACCTCCGGCTCCGTCACCTTCTTCGACAAGGAGAACCACTACGGCTTCAGCGGCGACGCCTTCGGCTCCACCAACCTGCTGCTCTTCACCAACTCGTTCAAGACCCTGATCAGCACCTGCACCCGCACGGCGGAATACATGCAGAAGAACGGAATCGACAAGCTCTATCCCGGCCACTACGGCGGCCCGAACGTCGAGACCCTGCAGCGCGTCCTTGACATGAAGAAGATGTCCGAAGAACTTCTCGCCGGCAAGCGCAAAGGCACGACCGAGAACGCCAACGGCCTGAACAGCTACATCCACGACTACGGCGTCACCATCCGCTACACCGACCCCATAGCGCTTCAGCAGTAATTTGTTGTCGAAGCGGCAACTGCCCCCGGAAAGCAAAAGAATCAACCCTTCGGGAAATGCTTTCCGGGGGCAGTTCCGTCTTCGACTGCAGCGGGTGCTGCGCGTTGGCGTCGTGGAAGGCGGAGCAGAAATTGGTTTTTCGGCAAACTTGTCCGAAAAATCATTTCTGTCCGCCTGCTGGGGTGCACCCGCTGCAGCCATACAGAAGTTGATTGGAAAACGAAAGTTTTTGCGTCAAGCGTTGTTGCATTTGCGCGCAGGCGTGCGTATCTTTGAATCTAGGAAAACCAAATTCATTCCGCATATGCACACCAAAACGCTCAGACGCGTCGTACTCGCGGCCGTCACCCTGCTCCTGTCCCTCTCCCTGCACGGACAGGACACCTTCTGCAACCCGCTCGACCTGGTCGTACCCGGCGAGCGTTCCTACCGGGGCGGAGAGCCCGTCGTGCTGGTCTACCAGAACGACTACTTCCTCTTCGTCTCGCACCGCAAGGGCTACTGGTACTCCCCCGACTTCAAGAACTGGACCTACGTGGACGCCCCGAACTACCCGGGCGGCGTGGTCTCCGTCGTGGAGATGGACGGCAGCCTGTACGGATGCTCCATGAACAACAAGAACGTCTACAAGGCCATCGACCCCAAGGCCGGAACCTGGGAGCAGGTCGGCACCTTCGACAGCGACCGCTACGGCGACGCCAACATGTTCGTCGATGACGACGGCCGGCTCTACCTCTACTACGGCTGGTCCCAGCTCATGCCCTTCAAGGTCGTCGAGCTGGACAAGACAACCTTCAAGGAGATCGCCGGACCCGAGGTCCTCTTCTTCAGCGACTACAAGAAGCACGGCTTCGAGAAGCGCACCCACGACGACGTGATCTACTCCATCTTCAACGGGCGCCGCGACTACTTCGAGGAGGAATACCCCTGGATCGAAGGCCCGTGGATGACCAAGCATAACGGAAAATACTACCTCCAGTACGCCGCCATCGGCCTGGAGCTCCTCTCCTACTCGCACGGCGTATACGTGTCCGACAGCCCGATGGGCCCCTTCACCTACTCGCAGCACAACCCGCTGACCTTCAAGACCACGGGCTTCGCGGTGGGCGCCGGCCACGGCAGCACCTTCCATGACAAGAACGGCCAGCTCTGGACCATCTGCATGATCCCGTCCAGCTACGGCGGCGCGGGCCGCGGCTCCGAGCTCGCCATCTTCCCGACGGCCGTCGACGAAGAGGGCGTGATGCACTCCAACGAGGAATTCGGCGACTACCCGCAGTTCTGGCCGGGCACCCGCACCGACGCGGTCGACCACAACTGGACCGGCTGGAAGCTCCTCTCCCTCAAGAAGAAAGTCACCGTCTCCTCCACCTTCGAGAACTTCGTCCCGGAGAACGCCGTGGACGAGAACTTCCTGACCAACTGGGCCGCCGCCACCGGCAATCCGGGTGAATGGTACCAGGTCGACCTCGGCAAGGTGGCCGACATCTACGCCATCCAGTGCAACTGGGACCACATCGGCGCCGAGCAGCCCGCCCGCGGCGGCTTCGGCGGCTTCGGCGGCCCCGCGCCCGCCAACCCCGAATTCTACCAGTGCTTCAAAGTGGAAGTGTCCGTGGACGGCGCCAACTGGACGACCGTCATCGACAAACCCGCCAACAAGCTGGACCTGCACCACGACTACACGCAGCTCGCCAAGCCCGCCCAGGGCCGCTTCGTGAAGGTCACCAACACCCGCCAGTGCCATGACGGCGCCAAGTTCAGCATCAAGGACCTGCGCGTCTTCGGCAACCCGGCGTCCGCCGGTTCCGTCAAGCTCGCCGGCGTCAAGGTCGTCCGCAATCCGGAAGACCGCCGCGAGGCCGAACTCCTCTGGGATCCCGTCCCGGGCGCAGACGGCTACATCATCCGCTACGGCATCGAGCCGAACAAGCTCTACAACAGCTACATCGTCTATGACGCCAACTCCTTCAAGCTGCACAGCCTGAACACCGAATCCGAATACTGCTTCGAAGTCGAGTCCTTCGACTCCGGCCTCGACTTCTTCCGTCCGAAGACCGAAGAGATCAACGGCACCGGCGGCGAGGTCGAGATCAACAAGCGCGTCGCGGGCCGCCCGTCCTTCAGCTACGGCGGCAACGACCAGACCAAGCGCGTGATGATCAAGGAAGGCGTGGACCAGTACGTCTTCGACGGCATCGATCCGGGCTTCTGGACCATCAGCCACAGCTACGGCCCCGTCCTCTGGGCAGGCGAGCTGAGCGAAGCCGACCTTGTCGGCGAAGGCGAGCCGGGCATCGAGGCCAAGCTCACCGAGATGGGTACCGGCACCCAGGTCACGGCCGAAATGTGGATGAAGGTCGTCCGCGGTCCCGAGACCGGATGCATCATCCTCGAAATCCGCCGGCAGGGCCGCCGCGGCGGCTGGCCCGGCATGATGGGCGGCGCGATGGGCGCTCCGCAGATGGGCGGCGTCTCCTCCCCCGTCGTGAACCCCGACAACACCGTCACCTTCAACTACGCCGACCGAAATGCCAAGTCCGTCAAGGTGAACACCCAGTTCGCCGGCACGCAGGAGATGACCAGGGGTGCCAATGGCGTCTGGACCGTCACCCTCGGTCCCGTGGCCCCGGACATGTACCCGTACAGCTTCGACGTGGACGGCGTGCAGGTCATGGACCCGCAGAACCCCGAGTGGGTCCCCAACGAGACCTTCAAGAACCGCCTCGTGGACGTCCGCGGCACGGGTGATCCCCTGCCCCACGCCCTCAAGAACGTGCCCCACGGTAGCGTGGACTACGTCAACTACTGGTCCGAGAGCCTCGGCACCTGGGGCAACGCCATCGTCTACACCCCGCCCCAGTACGACAAGAACAAGAATAAGAAATATCCTGTCTTCTACCTCATCAGCGGCACCACCGACACCGAGGAAGTGTACTTCAAGGTCGGCCGGATGAACCTCATCCTCGACAACATGATCGCCGAGGGCAAGGCCAAGGAGATGATCATCGTCCTCCCTTACGGCAACCCGTCCAAGTACTTCCCCGCCGGGAAGGCCCCGCGCGGCGACATGTTCACCAAGGACCTCGTCAGCGACCTGATGCCTTACGTGGAGAAGAACTACCGCACCCTGAACGACCGCGACCACCGCGCCATCGGCGGCTTCTCCCGCGGCGGCAACCAGGGTCTGGCGATCGGCCTGACGAACCTCGACAAGTTCTCCTGGCTGTGCTCCTACAGCTCCTTCACCAGCACGACCCTGCCGGGCGGCGTCTATGACGATCCGAACCTCAACGACAAGATCCACCTCTTCTGGCTCGGCGTCGGCACGGACGACTTCCTCTACGGCAACGCCAAGGATTACATGGACTTCCTCGACAGCAAGGGCATCAACAACGTCAAGGTGTTCACGCACGACAAGTTCGGCCACACCTGGATGAACGCCAAGTACTGGCTCGACGAATCCCTCCCTCTCCTGTTCCAATAATTAAGACACGATACGATGAAAGCATATAGATTTCTCTTTGCAGCGACCCTGATCCTGCTTCCGCTGCTCACCCAGGCCCAGCCGCCGCAGGCCGGCGAGGGCCAGCGCCTCACCCCGCAGGTCATGGCGCGCATGTTCCCCGCCGGCGTCGTGTCGCCGGAATACCATGCCGACGGCTCCGTGACCTTCCGCTGCCAGGCGGCGGACGCCAAAGCCGTCCAGCTCGACTGCCAGATGTTCCCGCAGGCTCTCCCGATGACCAAGGGCGAGAACGGCGTGTGGAGCATCACCGTGACCCCGGGCAAGCCGGACATCTACCCGTACGCCTTCGTGATCGACGGGACCAAGATCGCCGACCCGAATAACATGTTCATCTTCCCGAACGAGGGATTCAAGTACTCGCTCGCTGACATCCGCGGTCCGGAGCCGTCCCTCCAGGACATCCGGGACGTGCCGCACGGCAAGGTCAGCTACCGCTTCTACCACTCCAACACCTGCGGCATCGACCGCCCGCTGACGGTGTACACCCCGGCCGGCTACAACCCCGCCGGCAAGGAGAAGCTCCCCGTGCTGTACCTCATCCACGGCATGACCGACACCTATGAGACCTGGTTCAAGGTGGGCCACGTCAACAACATCCTCGACAACCTCATCGCCCAGGGCCTCGCCAAGCGCATGATCGTGGTGATGCCGTACGCGAACCCGTACATCGAGATGATGCGCCAGGGCCTCGCCGACCGCTACGATTCCATGGACACCGACCGCGTGGCCGCGGAAATCATCAACGACGTCAAGCCCTTCATCGAGGCCAACTACGCCGTCAAGACCTCCGCGCGCGACCGCGCCGTGGCCGGCTTCTCGCTCGGCGGACGCCAGGCGCTCGCCACCGGCCTGGGCCACCCCGAGGTGTTCCAGTGGGTCTGCGCCATGGCGCCGGCCATCTTCGGCGAGGAGTACAAGACCAACTTCAGCAACGGCACCTACGTGCCCGTGAACACGCTGAACAAGAACTTCAAGCTCGTCTGGCTCGGCACCGGCACCTCGGACTTCCTGATCGACGTGTCCCGCGGCCTGGACGCCTACCTGACGGAGAACGGTGTCAAGCACACCTTCTACACCCCGGACGGCGGCCACACCTGGATGAACTGCCGCGACTACCTCACGCACATCGCGCAACTGCTGTTCAAATAGGATGAAACGAGGCACGCTGCAGCTCCTCGGCCTTCTGCTGACCGCCCCGGTCCTTCTTGCACAAGAGGGACCTGCGGTCTTCGATAGCCGCGAATGGGACTTCGGCTCCATCCGCGAAGCCGACGGAGCCGTCAGCCACGCCTTCACCGTCTTCAACAGCGGAGACCGCCCGTTGCGCCTCTCACGTGCCATCCCCGGCTGCTCCTGCATCAGCGCCACGCTCCCCCGCGCGGACATCGCCCCCGGGCAGTCCGCCACCGTGGAGGTCCGTTTCACGCCGGCAGGTGCGTCCGGCCCCGTGATCCGCACCGTCGAGCTGCAGGCCGCCGGCGGACGCAGCCTGGGCGTGCTGAGCGTCAGCGCGGACGTGTTCCCCGCCGACCGCAGCATCCAGGAGCGCTACCCCGTCGTGCTCGCCGAAGGACTCTACGCCAGCCGCGCGGACGTCCGTTTCGGCTACCTCGAGCGCGGCCGCGAGAGCGGCAAGGTCTTCTTCATCGCCAACGCCTCCGAGCGACCCATGCGCCTGCGCGTCACGGGCCTGGACGGCACGCACTTCCGCGTGCGCTGTCCCGACACCCTCGCCCCGGGCGAGGAATCCCGCGTGGAGGTCTGGTGCGACACGCCCGCCGATCCGGCTTACTTCGCCACGCTGCGCGCCTTGCTGCGACTCACCCCGGACGGCGTTCCCGCCCTCCGGGAAATGCCGGTAAGCGGCCTCTGCCTGACCCAGGCGCCGGAATCCCCCGACGCCCCGCGCCTGCGCAACGCCGCCGTCCAGCTCCGCAAAGGCCTGCTGTCGCGCACGCTCCACGGCACCCTCGAAATCACCAACGACGGCCGCTCCGACCTCATCCTCCACTTGATCGAATTCCCCGAAGGGATTCGTTGCGATTTCCGCCCCGGGACGCATATCGCCCCCGGCCAGACGCTGAAGCTGGCGCTGACGGCGTCGGAAGGTTCGGCCGGACGGTCGAAGCCTTCCGGCACCGCAGCCGATCCGCGTCTGACGGTCTTCAGCAACGACCCTCTCCGCCCTGCCAAAGAAATACCAATCAATACATTATGAAAAAATCCCTTTTAACCCTCCCGCTTGTCTTGCTCCTGCTGGGCGCCTGTGGCCCCAAGCAGGCATACGAGTACCCCTTCCAGAACCCGCGCCTCAAGATCGAGGACCGCGTCGAGAACCTCATCTCCCTGCTCACCCCTGAAGAGAAGGTGGGCCTCATGATGAACAAGGCCGTGTCCGTGGACCGGCTCGGCATCCCCTCCTACAACTGGTGGAGCGAAGCCTGCCACGGCGTGCGCGAGGACGGCTACACCGTCTATCCCCAGCCGATCGGCATGGCCGCCGCATTCAACCCGCAGCAGATGTACGACGTCTTCTCGCAGGTGTCCGACGAGGCCCGCGCCAACTGGAACCGCTCCGACCACGACATCTTCAACGTGCCGATGGGCGTGACCTACTACCCCGGCAACCCGGAACTCACCTTCTGGTGCCCGAACGTCAACATCTTCCGCGATCCCCGCTGGGGCCGCGGCCAGGAGACCTGCGGCGAGGATCCCTACCTCACCGGCGTCCTGGGCCTGCAGACCGTGCTCGGCATGCAGGGCAATGACCCGAAATACTACAAGACCCACGCGTGCGCCAAGCACTACGCCGTGCACAGCGGTCCGGAGCCCCTCCGCCACACCTACAACGCCCACGTGTCGCAGCGCGACCTCTTCGAGACCTACCTCCCGGCCTTCGAGAAACTCGTCGTGGACGGTGACGTGCGCGAAGTCATGTGCGCCTACAACCGCTACGAGGACGTGCCCTGTTGCTCCAGCGACCGCCTCCTGACGGACATCCTCCGCAACAAGTGGGGCTATGAGGCCATCATCCTCACCGACTGCGACGCCATCAACAACTACTTCACCCGCGGCCAGCACGAGACCCAGCCTGACGCCCTCCACGCCACCGTGGACGCCGTCCTGCACGGCACCGACCTCGAGTGCGGCAAGACCATGATGGCCCTGACCGAGGCCCTCGAGAAGGGTATGATCTCCGAGGCCGACCTCGACGAGCACCTGCGCAGGACCCTGCGCGGCCGTTTTGAGCTCGGCATGTTCGACCCGGCCGACATGGTTCCCTGGTCCAAGCTCGGCGAAGACGTGATCAGCAGCGAGGAGCATGACGCCCTGGCCACCCAGGCCGCGCGCGAGTCCATGGTCCTCCTCAAGAACGCCGGCGTCCTGCCGCTCTCCAAGAGCCTCGGCACCATCCTCGTGGTCGGCCCGAACGCCGACAACGTGGCCCTGCTGAACGGCAACTACGGCGGCACCCCGACCGACAACCACAAGCACTCCCTGCTCGAGGGCATCCGCAACGCCGTTCCCGGCGCCAAGGTCCTCTACAGCAAGGGCTGCGAGCTCGCAGACGACTACAACACGATCTACCACCTGCCGGAGTTCAACGACGGCCAGGGCATGTTCGTGGAGTTCTGGAGCAACAACGAGATGAAGGGCCAGCCGGCCGCCAGCGGCTACTACAAGGAGCTGAACTTCAGCACCTTCGGCGCTTACGGCTTCGCCGAGGGCGTGCCTACGGACAAGATCTCCGTGCGCATGAAAGGCCGCTTCGTGCCCGACTTCACCGGCCCGATGAGCTACACCCTCTCTTCCGACAACGGCTGCATCCTCAAGGTGAACGGCCGCGTGGTGGAGAACGCCAAGCCGGCTGCCGGCGGCATGCGCGGCGGCTTCGGTTTCGGACGCCGCGGTGCGGAATACAAGACCTTTGACGTCAAGGCGGGCAAGCCGGTCGAGATCGAGATCGAGTACCGCCGCGGTGCGGGTCCCTTCGCCATGCTGCGCGCCGACTTCTGCGAGCGCAAGTTCGCGGACTTCGCCGAGGAGAAAGCCATGGCCGCAAGCGCTGACGTGATCGTCATCATCGGCGGTATCTCCGCCCAGATGGAAGGCGAAGGCGGCGACAAGGCCGACATCGAGCTTCCCGCCGTCCAGCAGCGCCTCGTGCGCGCGATGCACGAGACCGGCAAGCCGGTCGTGTTCGTGAACTGCTCCGGCTCCGCCATCGCGTTCGCTCCCGTCGAGGATCAGTACGACGCCCTCCTCCAGGCCTGGTATCCCGGCCAGGGTGGTGCCAAGGCCCTCGCCGACGTGCTCTTCGGCGACTACAACCCGTCCGCCAAGCTCCCCGTCACCTTCTACGCCTCCACCGCCGACCTCCCGGACTTCCTGGACTACAGCATGGAGAACCGCACCTACCGCTACTTCCGCGGCACGCCGCAGTACGCCTTCGGTTACGGCCTCAGCTACACCACCTTCGCGTATGGCGAGGGCAAGCTGAGCAAGTCTTCCATCAAGAAGGGCGGCAAGGTCACGCTGACCGTTCCGGTGACCAACACGGGTTCCGTGGCCGGTGCCGAGATCGTCGAGGTCTATATCCAGGCGCTCGACAATCCTGACGCGCCGATCAAGGAGCTCAAGGGCTTCGACAAGGTGCAGCTCGCCCCGGGCGCCACGCAGAAGGTGGCCATCACCCTCGGCGACGACGCCTTCAAGTACTATGACGCCTCCGTGGACGGCCTCTCCGTCCGCCCGGGCAAGTACCGCATCCTCTACGGTTCCTCTTCCCGCGACGAAGACCTGAAGGCCCTGGACTTCCAGGTGCTCTAGGTTTTTCCGGCTGAAAAAGCAGGCTGTCTCCTACCCGGAGGCAGCCTGCTTTTCTGTCCACACCCAGCCGCAGCGCGACAGGCAGTGCCGCAAGCAAAGGCTGGATTAGAAGAAAATGTATTATCTTTGCGCCGTTGAAATAAAGGTGGGGCGATCTGCCGCCCGTAAGGGAGGAAAGTCCGGACAGGACAGGGCATCCCGCTGCGGAAAGCGCAGGTGGGGGTAACCTCACGCCCGTCGTAACAGAGAATTACCGCCGAAAGGTAAGGGTGAAAACGCGGGGCAAGAGCCCACGACGCACGTCAGCGATGCCGTGCGGGTACGACACCGGGACCTGCAAGACCAAATATACTGGCAGACGAGGACGGCCCGTCCGATGCCAGGGGGTAGGTTGCGAAGATAAATGGCAGAAAATCCGTGAACAGAAACCGGCTTACGGCTCCACCTTTTCTTTTTTCTTTTTCCGCTGCACCTTGTCGCGAAGACGCTTCTCGGCGTCGAGCATCTGCTCTTTCTGCCGGTTCAGGAAGGCGTTGAAGCGCCGCATGCGGTCGCGGTTGCTCCGGCGCGTGAGGTCCTCCGTCAGCTCGGGCAGTTCCTTTTTATTGCCCTTGCGGCGGAGCAGTTTCTCTGCCAGGTGCTTGAAGTACGGATCCTTGTGGCGGTCGCGCTTGTCGGCGTACATCTCCTCGAAGGCGATCAGGATGCCGATTTCGATGGAGTCGAAAAACTCGTCGTTGATACTGCCCCCGAACATTTTCATCTTCGGGGAAGCGTTCATGTAGGAATTGACCAGCGGCGGGATACCGGTGCCGAGGCGCCGGATGGCGTCCTTGAGGTTGCGGTAATCCTGCTTGAAGTCCTCGTCCTTGAGGATGAGGTCGAGCAGGCGGGCGTCCGTGGCGAGCCCGTAGGCCTGCTTGGGCCGGATGAGCTCGTCCGGGTCCGGGAAATGCTTCCACAGGAAGTGCTGGATCAGGTCCAGCGCCGCCTTGTCGTAGTCCGGATAGACGGTCATCTTGCCGAAGTAGTACATCATGTCCTTGTGCTGGAGCATGATGGCCGCGAGGCCGTCCCAGAGGTTGTCCAGCGCGAAGATGGCCTTGGCGCCGGCTTTGGAGCTCTGGTACTCCGGCGCCACGAAGGAACGGCCGAGCTCGATCGTGTGCGGGAGGTAGTCGCGGATGAATTCCTCCGAAAAATGGAAGAGGTGCGCGGAGGCCAGGATGGGCTGCCCCGCCTCGTCGAAGTTCACGTCCGGGCCGAGGATATAGCGGTAGCCGCCCAGGATGGCCGAGGCGTCCGGATCCCAGATGACGATCTGCCGGTACAACCGGTCAGGCAGGAAGTCGAAATCGTCCAGGTCCACGGCCGCACCCGTACCGCCGCCGCTGTCGCGGAAAGCGATTTCGCGCAGGCGCCCGATTTCCTGCAGCACGTTGGGCGCGTTGTTGCAGTCGACCACGTAGATCTCGTTGTCGGCCTTGTTGGTATTGCAGAGTTTCCTGTCGGGGGTGAGTTCGGCCTTGAGCAGGTCCACGCTCACCGGATCGATGATTTTTTCCATCTGGTGCCTAGAGTTGATACACCTTCTCACGCACCCAGGCAGCCCATTCCACCGGCTTGCGGGTCTTGTCGAAGGTGGCAGCCGGGATCGGCTTGCCGAGGGTAATCTTGAAAGTCTTGTTCCGCGTGCGGTAGAGGGCGTCCGGCAAGAACAGCATCGGGATGTTGAACTTGGTCTTCAGCACTTTGCGGAAGAGCCAGTCGGCCCGGTAGAAGCGCGCGCAGTTGCGGCCCTCGAAGTGCACCGGGACGACGGCGCGGTCCGTCTCCACGCTCTTGGTGATGAAGGTCTTGGTCCAGGGGAAATCCTGGATCTTGCCCTTGATCCGGCGGGAGCAAACCCCGGCCGGAAAGATCATGATCTGCTCGTCCGAGCGGAACGCCTCGTCGAGCAGCTGCGGCAGATTGCGCACCTGGCTGCCCGTCTTGTTGATGGGCACGCAGAGCGGCGCAAGCGGCTTGAGGAACATCAGGAAATCGTTGACCGGCATGCGCACGGAACCGAAGTTGCGCGAGATGAGCGCGCAGAGCGCCAGGCCGTCCGCGGCCCCCAGCGGATGGTTGGAGGCGAAGGTGTAGCGGCTGCCGTCCTTCGGGACGTTCTCCAGCCCCTCCACCTCGATCTTCACGCCCATGTACTGCAGCGTGTCCTCGCAGAACTCCACGCCGTCGTAGCCGCGCGCGAGAACTTCGTTCAGCCAGTCCTGATGAATGAAACGCTTGAGGAAATTGACGACGAAACGGGGAAGCGCCTTCTTCCCCTTGAACTTGCTGGCCAGAACGCCGTCGAGATCGATCAGGCGGTCCTTCACGTTGTCAGCTGCCACCATATCTGCTACATTTCGATATTAAGACAAAGATACGCAAATTTATATATTTTTGGTCTATCCGTGCAAGGATTCCTGCGCGCGAAAAAGTAACTTTGTACTGCTTGTGCGAAAACTATCAACCAATTCTATTTAGGTATATGAAAAAAGCACTTCTTCTGTTGTCCGTGCTCGCCCTCTTCGGGTGCAGCAAGGCCGTCAACACCCCGGTCCTCACCATCGAGGGAGGCCAGGTGCAAGGTGTCACCACCGAAATTCCCGGTGTCCTCGTGTACCGGGGCATCCCCTATGCCGCTCCGCCTATCGGCGAGAACCGTTGGAAAGAACCGCAGCCGGTCGTTCCCTGGCAGGGTGTGAAACTTTGCGACAAATTCGGTCATCCGAGCTACCAGGCCATCCAGTACCCCGGCGGTTACTTCACCGAGTGGGGTTATGGCGACGAGTCCCCGTACAGCGAGGACTGCCTCTACCTGAATGTCTGGACCAAGGCCTCCGGCCAGCCCGAGAAGAAACTCCCCGTGGCCCTCTGGATCCATGGCGGCGGTTATCGTGAAGGCTGGGGCTCCGAGCCCGAGTTCGATGCCAAGGCGTGGGGTGCGAAGGACGTCGTCCTCGTGTCCATCAACTACCGCCTCGGTGTGTTCGGCTTCCTGACCCACCCTGAGCTCTCCGCCGAGAGCCCGCACGGTGTGTCCGGCAACTATGGTATCCTCGACCAGATCGAGGCCCTGAAGTGGATCAAGAAGAATATCGCCCAGTTCGGCGGCGATCCTGACAACGTCATGATCTTCGGCCAGAGCGCCGGCGCCGGCAGCGTGAAGACCATCTGCGAGTCCCCGCTGGCCCGCGGTCTCTTCCACAAGGCCGTCATCATGTCCGGCGGCGGCATCACCGTCCCGCAGCCGGCTCCCGCCGCCCCTGCAGCCGCTCCCGCCGGCCGTCCCGCCGGTATGCCCGCCATGCCTGCCGGCATGATGCGCATGTTCCGTCCGACCAACATCAAGGAAGCCGAGCAGAATTGCAAGGAGATCCTCGACTGGGCCGGCCTGACCGACCTCAAGAAGATGCGTGCCGCCTCCACCGAGACGCTCTACGCCCTCAGCACCATCTACAACGGCGCCACCGGCAAGTTCGGTTCCCTCACCGGCATGCCTATGGTGGACGGTTATGTGAGCAAGGAGAGCTTTGACGACGCAGCCAAGGACGGCTCCCTCGCCGACGTCCCGTACATGATCGGCTACACGCTCAACGATATGGGCAACATGTCCGGCGGCATCGCCGCTTTCTGCCTCAACCGCGAGGAGAAGGGCGCCAAGGCCTGGGCTTACGAGTTCGCCCGTCCGCTGCCTGACGATGGTTCCCATCCGGAGGTGACCGCCCGCCTGAAGGGTGCGTTCCACTCCTCCGACCTGTGGTTCGTCTTCAAGTCCCTCGAGCACTGCTGGCGTCCCTGGACCCAGGGCGACTGGGATCTCTCCGAGAAGATGCTGACCGCGTGGACCAACTTCGCCAAGACGAGCGATCCTGGCCTCGGCTGGGAGCCTTACACCCAGGAGAACGCCAAGTTCATGCTCTTCAAGCTGGACGCCTCCGACAAGGAGAACTCCGAGGTTGGCGACCCCATCGTTCCGTAATCGAGGTTAGTTAAAACCATCCATATTGCAAAAAGAAGCCCGGCTGCAGATGCAGCCGGGCTTCTCATTTTTTCTATATAAGTTCTGCTATCAGATCGTAGTCCTCCGCGGCGACGATCCGCACGCGGACCATGTCGCCGACCCGCAGATCCGGCGACGGATTGCGCAGCAGGATCTCCCCGTCCACCTCCGGACTCTCGAACTCGCTCCGGCAGATTGCCATCGCTGGCGCCGAAAAAGCGGAGCCGGAATTGGTTTTCCGGCAAACTTGTCCGGAGCGAAGCGACGCAGGGGGTCCGGGGGGAACGCCCCCTGGACATTGAATATCCGGTGACACCGGATATTCCGGGCCGCCCGTCTGGAAGACTTCGGCGCCGGGTAGGATGTCATCAACGATGACGAGGGTTTCCGTACCGACGCGGGCCTGATTGCAGGCCAGCGAGATATCCCGCTGCAGCTCCATCAGGCGGTCCAGCCGTTCCTGCTTCACCTCCGCGGGCACGTCATCCTTCAGATGTTCCGCCCCCCAGGTCCCCTCCTCCTCGGAATAGGTGAACGCGCCCAGACGCTCGAAGCGCGCCTCGCGCACGAAATCCAGCAGCTCCTCGAACTCCGCCTCCGTCTCGCCCGGATGCCCCACGATCATCGTGGTGCGCAGCGCCACGCCCGGCACCTCCGCCCGCAGGCGGGCGATGAGCCGGCGCGTCCACGCGCCGTCCACGTGGCGGTGCATCCGCTCCAGCATCCCGTCCGCGATGTGCTGCAGCGGAATGTCCAGATAGCGGCAGACCTTGGGATTGTTCGCCATCGCCTGCAGCACGTCCTCCGGGAAGTCGGCCGGATAGGAATAATGGATGCGTATCCAAACGATGCCGGGGATCGCGGACAGCTTCTCCAGCAGCTCGCCCAGCGCGCGCCGATGGTACAGGTCCAGACCGTAGTAGGTCGTGTCCTGCGCAATCAGGATCAGCTCCTTGACACCGCGCGCGGCCAACGCCGTCGCCTCCGCGACCAGGTCCTCCATCGGCACGGAGCGGTGCGCGCCGCGGATGAAGGGAATGGCGCAATAGGAGCAGCGGCGGTCGCAACCCTCGGAAATCTTCAGGTAGGCGTAGCCCTGCGGATGCGGCAGGTAGCGCGCCGTCAGCGGCCCGGGCTGCTTCACGCCCAGGTGCCGCAGCACCGGCGCGAGGTCGCGCGCCCCGAACCAGGCGTCCACCTCCGGAATCTCCGTCCGCAGCTCGTCAGGATAGCGCTGCGACAGGCAGCCGAACACGACCAGCTCCCCCGCCTCGCCCCGCTTCTTCGCCTCCACCGCCGCCAGGATGGCGTTCACGGACTCCTCCTTGGCGTCGCCGATGAAGCCGCAGGTGTTCAGCAGCAGGATGTCGCACGGCTCTTCGCCCTCCACGATGGAGAAAGCATCCGCCGGCAGGGCTGCCAGCAGATGCTCGGTATCGACGGTGTTCTTCGAACAGCCGAGGGTGATGACTTTAAGCCTCCTGGGCTTCATCTTCCTTCACGAAATCCAGCGAGGCGTACTTGACGATCTGGTCGTACCAGTCGATCACCTTGCGCATGTGGGACACGTAGAAGCGGTCGGCGTCGTAGTTGGGAATGGCCTTCTTGAAGAGGGACACCAGCTCCTTGTCGGAAGCCTTGGGAGACGGGGCCTCGGCGTCGCCGAGCGCGGCCTTGAGGGCCAGGAACACCTGGTCGAGCTTCAGCTCGCCCTCGCTGGTGTAGATGGCGATGTCAGCCAGGGTGGAAATGCGGCTGGTGGCGGAGAACGCCTTGCGCTGCTTGGTCTCGAGGCTCTCGGCGATCACGCCGCTGCGGGATTGCGCCACATATTGGTAAAGGCCGTGGAGGCCGGCCACGGACAGGATCCGTGCTAAATCAGTTTGCATATCAGTTGTCTTGTTTTAATTTGTAATTCTTCCAGGGTACCGTCGTTGTCCAGACGGAAATCGATGCGGGCGGGGTCGAACGACTGCAGGGCGTCGCGCTCCGCCGCCTTGGGGTTGCGCTGCACGCGCAGTTCATAGGGGGCCGTGACCAGCAGGACCTTGTCGTAGAACGCGTCGAACTGCGGCTTGTCCAGGGCGATGGCGGACTCGATGAACAGGAGCGGCGCCTTCTGAGCGGCCTTCCAGGCCTTCATGTCCTCCACCACGTGCGGGTAGACCATCTCCTCGAGGGTGCGGAGCTTGTCCGGCTCGGAAAAGACCGTACCGATCTGCGACCACGGGAGGCCGAGGCGCTCCTCGATGCTGCACTTCAGCCCGGGCACGAGCGAATAGAGCATCTTCGTGCGCGCGTCGCACTCATAGACCGGGAAACCCAGCGACGCCAGGTACTGGCAGACGGCGCTCTTCCCGCTCCCGATGGGACCCGTGACCAGAATCGTCCGCATGGCCCTACTCCGCCGTTTTGACCAGGCAGTCAAACACTTCCGGGGACAGCGTGTAGTCGATCACGTTGTTCGGAAGGCCTTCGCAATGCGCCACGCAGCGGCCGCTGAGCGAGCCCGCGAAATCCTGGTAGTCGATGTAGAACTTCGTCTGCGCCACCGGATCCGCGGAGGTCGGGAAGATGCAGCGGAAGACGGCCGTCGCCGTGGACGGCAGGACCGCCAGGTCCAGCCGCGCGGGCACGTTGCGCGTCTCGATCCGCACCTCGGCGCGGACCTCGACATAGCGCGTGACCTCGAGCGAGTAGACGCTCTCCTCGTGCGAGAGGCGGACGCCGGAGGGCGCCTCCAGGCGCACCTTGCCATGCACGCTGCTGCGCAGGTCGTCCAGGTCCAGCGGCTTCGTGGACACGGAGCTCACGTTCTCCAGGCGCGAGGGCTCTCCGTACACGAGCACCGAATCCGGCTGCAGCGACAGCGGCTTCAGCGCCATGTACTGCGGGGAGAAGCTCACCGACAGGGCCGGCTGCACCGGCACCTTCTTGTAGGCTTCCTCCGGGAAGGAGAACTCCAGGTCGTCCAGGATGAAGCTCTCCACCGTCACGCCGTCCCCGAAGATCTGGGATGCGTAGCGGTAAAGGGACGTATTGGGAATGGCATACCGGTTCCCTTCCTCGTGCCGGAAATCCGCGGCGGCGAAGTTCACCTGCGTGGCGCGCTTGTGCCGGCGCGCCAGCACGACATGCCGGTAGCCGGTCGCCGAGACCTGTGCGGTCACGGTGGCTTCCGACTGCGACAAGGCAGCGTGTCCTTCGATGTTGCTCCTGGCCGTCACCGGAACGCTCACGACCGCCACATAATGCTGCGACAGATTGAGAACGAGCCAGATGCTGGCTGCGAACAGCACGCAGAGCAGGAACTGGGCCCAGTTTTTCACGCCTTATTTCTTCTCGGGCTGCGCAGGGGTCTCGGCGGTCATGTCCTTGTTGATGGAGCTCTTGTCCACGCGGATCTTCACCTCGCCGTCCACCTTCACGAGCACGGTGCGCTCTTCGACGTCGGCCACGGTGCCGTAGATACCGCCCGCGGTGATGACCTTGTCGCCCTTCTTGAGGGCGTTGCGCATTTCTTCAAGCTTCTTCTGCTGCTGACGCTGGGGACGGATCATGAAGAGCCACATCACCAGGAACATCAGGCCGAGCATCAGCAGGAAACTCCAGCTGCTGCCACCCTGTCCGGCAGCGGGGGCCGCTGCCTGTAAAATCATGAGATTCATATTCTATTCGTGTTGGTTAATCAATTTGTCCAGCAGGCCGTTCACGAAACCGCTGCTTTCCGGCGTGCTGTAATACTTCGAGATTTCGATGTACTCGTTGATGATGATGCGCGGCGACACCGCGGGGGCCATCTTCGCCTCGGCCATGCCGCAGGCGATCAGGCAGAGGTCCGTGGCGCAGAGCCGGTCGCGGGTCCAGCCGGGCGTGAGTTCCGCCACCTGGGCGCAGAACGCATCATAATTATTGTAGGCCGTACGCAGCAGGTTCACCACAAACTTCTTGTCGCTCTCGAGGGCTTCGCCGCCGGGGAGCTCGCTCTGGTAGAGCGGCGGCAGCCGCCAGGTCTCTCCCTGGCCGAGTTCCCGCATGGTGCGGATGCACCAGCCCAGCGCATAGCCCAGATCGTCGTTCCAATGGATGGACAGGTCCTCCAGGATGTCCGCCAGTTCGTCGCTGTCCTCGAGCTCGCGCTCGTAGATCTTGCACCACAGCTTCGCGTCCTCCTCCAGCGAGTCCTCGCCGCTTTCCAGGTAGTCCTGGAAATACTTGCGGCCGCGGATGCGCTCGTAGAGGCGGCGCAGCAGCACGTCGTACTGGTCCCAGGCGAATTTCTTCCGGGACACGAGTTTGCTGAAATCGGGATCCTGCATCAGCAGGGGCGCAATCTTATTGTTGACGAACTTGAGATTGGGATGGAGTTCCTCCTCCGTAGGATTGAACTTGGCGCGGGCAGCTTCGATGCGTGCGCGGGCCTCCTCCGTGAGCGGACCCGTCATCGCCAGCAGGAACAGATACAGATCCCGCGTGGACTCGCACGACACGTCCAACAGGGCTTCCGCTTCCTTGAGCGTCATACCGTGGTTTTCCGCGTAGCAGTAGATGGTCTTGAAGGCCTTGATACGGAGAATTCTTCGGTTGAGCATACTTTCAAACAAATTTACCTGCAAAGATAACAAGTAATCGATAAAAAATCCTATTTTTGTATGAAGATATCCATTAAAATAACGCTATGTACAGAGACGATTACGATTCGCGCTACGACAGCCGGGATGCAGAAGATGTGTACTCCAAGCCCGTCAGGGCCGGGAAGCGGACTTATTTCTTCGATGTCAAGGCCACCAAGGGCCGCAAGGACTTCTATCTGACGATTACGGAGAGCAAGCGCCGCACCAATCCGGACGGCACATTCAACTACGACAAGCATAAGATCTTCCTCTACAAGGAGGACTTCGAGAAATTTGCCGAAGGGCTGGAAGAGGTGGTCGCCTATATCCGCGACAACTGCTTCCACGGAGAGATCCCCCAGCGGACGGCCGAAGGCTTCGGCGAGGCGGAAGCGGATTTCGAGAATCTCTGATGACATCCATCCTCCTCAGGGACGTCACCCTCGGGGATGAACGCAAGGACATCCTGATCGGGCAGGGCCGGATCCGCAAGATCGGTCCCGTCGGTTCGTGTGCCGAATGGGACCTGGCCGGCGACCTCGACATGATGGACTGCTCGGGCATGGTGGCCATTCCCGGCCTCATCAACATGCACACCCACTCCCCCATGTCCCTGATGCGCGGCATCGGGGAGGACATGGTGTTCGCGGACTGGATTACGAAGATCTGGAAGGTCGAGGAGCACCTGGACCACGATTTCGTGTACTGGGCCACCAAGGTCGCCTGCCTGGAGATGATTCGCACCGGCACCACCACCTTCAACGACCAGTACTGGTTCTTCGACTCCTCCGTCAAGGCCGCGCGCGAGATGGGCATGCGCATCGCCACGGGCTACGACGTGATGGACAAGGGCAGCCGCGAGGAGGCCGCCCGGCAGAAGGATCAGTGCATCCTCAAGAGCGAGGCGTTCCTGCACGCCGGCGACCCCGGCCACATCTACGAACTCGCCTTCCACGCCATCTACTCCGTCAGCGAGGAGATGATCGTCTGGACCAGCGAGCTGGCGACGAAATACGACGTCCCCCTGCACATCCACCTCTGCGAGACGCGCAAGGAGGTCGAGGACTGCAAGGCGGCGCACGGCGGACTCACCCCGGTCGAGTACCTCGACCGCCTGGGCGTCCTCTCCCCCCGCCTGCTGGCCGCCCACACCCTCTGGCTGACGCCGCACGACATCGAGCTGCTCGCCGCCCGCGGCGTGCATTGCATCCATAACATCAACTCCAACACCAAGCTGGCCTCCGGCTACCGCTTCCTCTACAACGAGATGCGCGACGCCGGAATCAACCTCTGCCTGGGCACGGACGGCTGCGCCTCTTCCAACAACCTCGACATGCTCGAGGCCATGAAGACCTCCGCCATCTTCCAGAAGGCCTGGCGCGACGACCCGTCGGCGCTGCCGCTGCCGGAGCTGCTGGACATGGCCACGCGCAACGGCGCCCGCGCCCTGCGGCTCGACGCCGGGCGCATCGAGGAAGGCGCCGCGGCCGACATCGTCCTCGTGGACACGGACAACACCTTCTTCCTCTCCCCCGGCCCCTTCCTCGCGAACCTCGTCTATTCCGCGCACTCGGACTGCATCGACTCCGTCATCTGCGACGGCCGCTTCCTGATGCGCCACCGCGAGATTCCGGGCGAGCGGGAGATTGTCGCCGAGGCCCGCAAGGTCCTCGCCAAAATCGCATAATCCACTAAAACTGAACAATATGGACAGCAGAATACGTACCTATCAAGTTGCCGCCGACTATATCCGGCAGCAGACCGGCGGATACGCTCCGCTCGTGGGCATCGTGCTCGGCAGCGGCCTCGGCCGCCTCGCCGACCAGATCGAGCAGCCGGTCGTGATCCCCTACCGCGACATCCCCGGCTTCCCGGTCTCGACCGTCGTCGGCCACAAGGGCAACTTCATCATCGGCCGTCTGGGCGGCAAGACCGTCATCGCCATGCAGGGCCGCTTCCACTACTACGAGGGCTACCCGATGGACCTGGTGACCATCGGCGTGCGCACCATGGCCGTGCTGGGCGTGAAATATCTCTTCGTGTCCAACGCCGCCGGCGGCGCCAATCCCAACTATCGCGTGGGCGACCTGGTCATCATCCGCGACCACATCAGCATGTTCCCGAACCCGCTCATCGGCCCGAACCTCGAGGAGATGGGCCCGCGCTTCCCGGACATGACCTGCGCGTACGACCTGGAGCTCCAGGCGCTGGCCGAATCATGCGCCGCCGAGATGGGCATCACCCTGCAGAAGGGCGTGTACTTCGGCAGCACGGGCCCGACCTATGAGACGCCCGCCGAAGTGCGCTTCTACCGCACCGTCGGCGCCGACCTGCTGGGCATGTCCACCGTCCCGGAGGTCATCGTGGCCCGCCACTGCGGCCTGCGCGTTTTCGGCATGAGCGTCGTGACGAACTGCGCCAACACCGACAACGTCGCCAAGGTCCTGAACGACGGCGACGACGTCGTCAAGCAGGCTGACGCTGCCGCTACCCGCATGACCTCGCTCTTTAATAAAATGATAGCTGCGCTATAGCGCAGCGTCAAGAAAGCTGATAAAACCCTGGATATCAAGGTTGTACGGACGGGGACCGGCGAGCCGGTTCCCGTTCTCGTCTAAGAGAAAGTAGTTCGGCTGAGCATTCACGCCAAACTCCTTGAGGGCGATATAAGAATTCACGCGCCCCACGTCCTTGAGCTGCTGCCCGCGGTCGTTGGTGACCCATTTCTCCTCCGGCAGCCGCGTCTTGTCGTCCACATGCAGCGCCACGATCACGAAGTCCTCCCGCAGGCGTCGCAGCACCTCCGGATCCGACCACACGCGCGCCTCCATCTCCCGGCAGTTCACGCAGCCGTAGCCCGTGAAATCCAGGAACACCGGCTTCCCGGCGGCCTTCGCCGCCGCCAGCCCGTCCTCCAGGTTATCGTAAGCCGGCAGGTTATGGGCGATACGGATGGTTCCGGCAGGAGATTCACCGGTCAAGCCGGTGAATGACGAAGAACTATTCGCCGACCGTCCTTCGACAGGCTCAGGAACCGTCGGCGAATCTCCTCCCAGCACGAAATCCTGCGTCTCCATCGGCGGCAGATAGCCGGAAAGCGCCTTCAGCGGCGCACCCCACATGCCGGGCAGCAGGTACACCACGAAAGCGAAAACGGCGATGGAAAGCGCCAGGCGCGGCACGCCGAGATACTCCAGCGGCGAGTCATGCTTGAAGCGGATCTTCCCGATCAGATACAGCCCCAGCAGCGTGAAGACCGCGATCCAGATAGCCAGATAGACCTCGCGGTCCAGCAGGTGCCAGTGGTAAGTCTGGTCCGCGGTGCTGAGGAACTTCAGCCCCAGCGCAATCTCGATGAAGCCGAGCACCACCTTCACGGAATTCAGCCAGCCACCGCTCTTCGGCAGCTTCTTCAGCAGCGAAGGGAACAGCGCCAGCACCGCGAACGGCAGGGCGAACGCCACGCTGAACGCCAGCATCGTGACCATCGGCGTCCAGAACTCCCCCTGCGTGCTCTTGATCAGCACCGTCCCCACGATGGGACCGGTGCAGCTGAAGCTCACCAGCACCAGGGTCAGCGCCAGGAAGAAGATGCCACCGAGGCCCTTCCGGTCGCTGTTCTTGTCCGCGCTGTTGGTCCACCTGGACGGCAGCGTGATCTCGAACGCCCCGAAGAAACTGGCCGCGAAGACCATGAATACCAGGAAGAAGAGGATGTTCGGCAGCCAGTGCGTCGACAGCCAGTTGAAGATGTCGGCCGTCACGCCGCTGCCGCCCACCAGCCAGGTCACGCCGATGATGACGCAGATCGGGATGGTGTACAGCAGCACGATGAAAAGGCCGTAGAGGCTCGCCTTCAGGCGCCCCTGGCGCGCGTTCTCGCTCCCCTTCATGAAGAAGGAAACGGTCATCGGCACCATCGGGAACACGCACGGCGTCAGCAGCATCGCAAAACCCCACAGAATCGCCTCCAGGATCAACGCCCACAGCCCCCCGGCATCATTGTTCTGCGCGTCTCCTTCCGGGGAGGCAGTAGTCCGGGTCTGAGGATCGTAGCCACCCTCGGCTCCGTAAGAGGGAGGGGCCTGCTTCGCAGGCGAAAGCACCTTCACCCCCTGCACCCCCTCAAGGGGGATGGCACGCAGATCGCTATCGCTCGCGTGCGCCCTCGCACCATCAAGCCCTGCGCCCGAATTATTCTGAATAAATACTTCAAAATCCCAGTCGACGGGCATGTAGCAGGCCTCGCCGGCGCAGGGCATATACGTAACGGTACCGGAAACGTGATCGATTTCCGGATCCAGCTCCCCCGTCAGAACGATCTGATTGCCCTCCGGGGCCTCCTTGACCTCGGACTTCCAATGAATCTGCGGCGTAAGCTGCAGAAGCAGGGTAAACAACAGAAGCAGACGGGACATAGCGCGGCGGAATTACTTCGCGATCGCGACAGAACGCGTCTCACGGATCACCGTGATCTTCACCTGACCGGGATACGTCATCTCGTCCTGGATACGCTGCGCGATATCGGTAGACAGACGCGCCGCCTGCTCATCGGACACCTCCTCGGCACCCACGATCACACGCAGCTCGCGACCGGCCTGGATAGCATAGGACTTCGTCACGCCCGGATAAGACGCCGCCAGATCCTCCATGCCCTTCAGACGCTTGATATACGACTCGATCACCTCGCGACGGGCACCCGGACGGGCACCGGAGATGGCGTCGGCCACCAGCACCAGCGGCGCGTAGATGGAAGTCATCTCCATCTCCTCGTGGTGCGCACCCACGGCATTGCAGATCTCGGGACGCTCCTTGTATTGCTCGGCCAGCTTGGCACCCAGCAGCGCGTGCGGCAGCTCCGGATCCTGATCGCTCACCTTGCCGATATCATGCAACAGACCGGCGCGGCGGGCCACCTTGGGATTCATGCCCAGCTCGGAAGCCATGATGGCGCAGATGTTCGCCACTTCGCGCGAGTGCTGCAGCAGGTTCTGGCCATAAGAAGAACGGTACTTCATGCGGCCGATCAGCTTCACCAGCTCCAGGTTGAGCCCGTGCACCCCCATATCGATGCAGGTGCGCTTGCCCGTCTCCAGGATCTCGTCCTCGAGCTGCTTGCTCACCTTCGTGACCACCTCCTCGATGCGGGCCGGATGGATACGGCCGTCGATCACCAGCTGGTGCAGCGCCAGGCGCGCCACCTCGCGGCGGACGGGATCGAAAGCGGAAAGCAGGATGGCGTCCGGCGTGTCGTCCACGACGATCTCCACGCCCGTGGCAGCCTCCAGCGCGCGGATATTGCGGCCCTCACGGCCGATGATGCGTCCCTTCACCTCGTCGTTCTCGATCGGGAAGGTCGTCACGGCATTCTCGATGGCCGTTTCCGTAGCGGTGCGCTGAATGGTATTGATGACGATGCGCTTCGCCTCCTTGGCGGCGTTGAGCCGCGCCTCGTCCATCGTATCGTTGATGTAGGCCTGCGCCTCGCTGCGCGCCTCGGCCTTCATGTTCTCGACCAGCATCTTGCGGGCGTCCTCGGCGGACATGCCGGCGATGTTCTCCAGCTCCTTGTTCACCTGGGCGGTCACGCGCTCGCACTCCTCCAGCTTGGCGTCCAGCTTGTTCTTGAGGGCGGTCACCTGGCCCTTCTGGGAATCCAGGTCATGCTGGCGGCGGTCCAGTTCGCCCTGCTGCTGCTTCAGCTGCCCCTCGCGGGACTTGATATTGTTTTCGCGCTCATGGAGCTCGTTGTTCTTCTTGGTCACGAAACTCTCGTGCTCACCCTTCATCTGGAGGAACTTCTCCTTGGCCTGCAGGATCTTCTGCTGCTTGATGCTTTCGGCTTCCAGGTTCGCCTTCTCGATGATGGCGTCCGCGCGTCCCTTGGACGCCGAGCGGCTCACGAGTATATAAATTGCAAGGGCCAGTACGGCACCGGCAACTGCTGCTAGGATATAGTACAAAAACATAGTATATATAAAATTAACAGTATCCACTCTTGCCGGAGCAGATACTGTTGATAGAAAAAAAGCCGTCAGCCGAGCTTTCAGAAAGCCTCTGATTATGTTTTGGGCTCCGCTCTGTCCCGGGCTTCCCGTCTTGCGGGCTTGCCTTCCTCAGCGCGAGTCGACCCGGTTCCGAAGAACTTGTTGTTTTCAGAAGATGGGCCTGACGGCTATTACTTTTTCGTCATACCATCCAGATAGGCAGCGACATCGCCCTGGAGCGCCTCCACCTCCTCTACGAGGCGGGACATCTTCTTCTGGGCGGAGAGCTTGCCGGCGGCTTCCTGGATCGCCACGAAGACCAGCTTGTCCTCCGGACTGCTGTCTGGGAATCGGGCGTCGAACTTGGTTACCATCGCGGACACGTCCGCGGCGGCGAGCCGCATCAACTGCTCCATCTCGGGGGTGGCAGCACTCAGGCGGTACGGCTTGCCCGCAACCTTCAATGTGATGTCCTGGGCCATATCAACTCTCCAGCAGCTTTATGCATTTGTCAATCTCCCGGATCAGCCGTGCGATCCGCTCCTTCGACTCTTCAGGGTCTCCGGCAGCCTGGAACGCGCGCATCAACTCGAGATTGTCTATCTGTTGGTTCAAATCAGCAATCTGCTCCTTGTATTGCAGGCACTTCTCCTCGCTCTCGGCCAACTTCCCGGCAAGTGTGTCCGCACGCTGCCTCTCGGCCTCGTATTGCGCTACCAGCTTGGCGATATTTGACTTGATATCTTCGAGCATCGCGGATGATACCTAAAATACACTACGCAAATATAACTAAATAATAGCAAAACATCAATACCGGCATAAAAAGAGAACCCGCAGCCGAAGCCGCGGGTTCTCGGGAGAGTAATATTTATTTAAAGAATAATTACTTTGCAGGCTTGATGATCACGGTGCGGCTCAGCACATCGTTGTTGAAGAAGATCGGATCCACACCACCGTTGGCGACGGTCTCCAGCTTGCTGGCAGGGACACCGAGGCTGATGAGGTAGTTGTAGACCGTCTTGGCACGCTGCTCGGACAGGGTCTGGTTGCGCTTCGCGCTGCCCGTCTTCTTGTCAGCATAGCCGGCGACCACCAGTTTGCAGTCGAGGTTCTTGATGTCCTCGGCATAGACCTGGAGGCGGGCCTTGTCCTTCTGGGTAAGGGTGGCCTTGTCGATCTCGAAGAACACGGCGGTGGAAGCAGGGATCTCCTTGTTGATGTACTTCTCGACCTCCTTGATGACTTCCTTCTCGACCACCTTCTCGACGATCTTCGGATGGTTCGCGGCATACTCGCGGGCCAGGGCGTCGGCAGCCTCCTTGGAGAGGTAGCCGGCGGCAGCGGCGGCAGCGGCGGCGCGGGCGAACTTGCCATGCTTGCCGTTGATCGTCCAGATGGCGTTCAGGGTCACGCGGCCCGTGAACTCACCCTTGCGATACTGGGAAGCGTCGCCGAAGATGGACGGGGTGATGCCGGCGCGGCCTTCGAGAGCGAGCTCGAAGGAGTTCGTGAGGTTAAGGCCGAGACCCAGACCGGCGGTGGCGCCGAAGCGCACCTTCGGGGTGTTGTCCTCGACCACGAGGATGGCGGCACCCACCTGGTTGCCATTCTGGAACTTCGTACCGACCGAGGACACGTTCATCGTCGGACCGACGAAGGCGTACACGTCGAACTTGGCAAGGTCTTTAGCAAATATGTTGCTGATATTGAGCATACCGTCAAGGTTCAGTTCGCCGAAGAGTTTGTTCTTGGCGCTGTAAAGACGGTCTTCAGGACCATAGTTGGTGGCGTTGCCTTCACGCTCGTCGAGCGTCTGGAAAGGACCGCCGATCACGGCACGGACACCCCACACCGGAGTGACGTACTTACCGACCATGATGTTGCCATACACAGAGGGGGTATTGAAAGCAGCGCCGTGATGGCCGCCGCCGTTGTAGACGGAGATGATACCGCCACCGATACCGACGAACACGTCGTTCCCCTTGTAAGCCGTCTGGGCGTTCGCGGCGAACACGCTGGCGACCAGAGCGATTGACAGAGCAAGAGCTTTGAGTTTCATATCGTTTTGCTTTAAATTTCGTTAAACTGTCGGGGACGCGGGATTACTCGTTGAAGGAGATACCGCCACCGGCGTTAGCTGCGGAGCCATGGGCGTCGTGGCCGTGGCCCTTGTGATAGTGGGCGTGGCCCGGGGCGCCAGGATAAGGAAGCTCGTATTTCTGGATATAGTTGGAGGCAACATATTCGAAATCGAAAGAACCCAGGTCGAGGGACTCCTCGGACTCGTCGAACTCGCCGTTCTCGTTGGCATCCTTATAGGCCCATACCAGCACCGGAGCGGCGGCATGAACTTCCAGCTGAACGACATTCCACATGGCCCAGGCGGAAACGGTAAACGTGTAAACCTTCGTACCGCCGTCCCACGCATAGTGGGCAAGGACGGCATCCACGGACTTGGAGACAACATCGTCGAAACCGACGATCTTGTTGTCGACCACGTTGGAAACCGCACCGACCTTCTCCCAGAGATACTCGACGGAACCCTCGAGGAGGTACTCGCTGTTGTTGTAGTACCAGCTGTCGATGCCGTCGTGGGAATAGCTGTGGGTCGGATAGTGCGTATTCACGAGATACCCATACTCAACCCAGGTTTCCGCTTTGTCCCGGTCGGGATCGACATTTACCGTCCAGCCGTTGATCGGCTCACCGACGGGGACGATCACGCGGATCGAAGCCTCGCCGCCGGCCAGGACCTCGGGAATAGCCATGCTGGAAGTGTAGGTCTTCGCGAGATGAGTACCTTTGACGGCGACCTGGTATTCACCGGCGGGAACAGCCTGGCTCTCGTCGGCCTGCCACATATAGGCGTGAGGGCCGCTGCCCACGATGGGAGAGAATTCCGAGGTGACGTCCAGGCCACCACGGATGAAGCGGATGTCGACATCGCCGGCATAAGCGGTGCCGTTGATGATGTCGACGACTTCGACATTGATGAGAACCTTACCACCGGCAAGCTTGAAAGCGGTATCAACCTGCTCAGGCGTGCAGGCGGCGAGGACGCCGACCAATGCGATGAGAGAGAAAAACTTTTTCATTTCTTTTTGATAAATATTAAACAACAAACTAATTCATAATACGGTAAGTTCGCAAATGTATATACAAAATTCAAGAATACCAAACATTTAGCAAAAAAGAGAACCCCCGGCCGAAGCCGCGGGTTCTCGGGAGAGTAATATTTATCTAAAGAATAAGAATTACTTCGCAGGCTTGATGATCACGGTGCGGCTCAGTACATCGTTGTTGAAGAAGATCGGATCCACACCACCGTTGGCGACGGTCTCCAGCTTGCTGGCAGGAACACCGAGGCTCACGAGGTAATCGAACACGGCCTTGGCACGCTGCTCGGACAGGGTCTGGTTGCGCTTCACGCTACCCGTCTTCTTGTCGGCGTAACCGGCGACGACGAACTTGCTGTCCACGTTCTTGATATCGTCAGCAAAGAGCTGCAGGCGAGCCTTGTCCTTCTGGGTAAGGGTGGCCTTGTTGATGTCGAAGAACACGGCGGTGGAAGCAG
>Ga0310696_10001524_pt1 | contig 33258 bp, 33 predicted proteins | sample AusTroGonzalo_MG_4_FD_203885 | JGI IMG/M metagenome (GOLD analysis project Ga0310696, IMG submission 203885) | Bovine rumen microbial communities from tropical cattle in Woodstock, Queensland, Australia - Gonzalo_02 (v2) (version 2) | ecosystem: Host-associated > Mammals > Digestive system >... | reverse complement strand
GCCGTGCCCTGCAGTTCGGCTTCACCGCTACGGAGTACGACCGTGCCAAGGCTGAGTTCCTCGCCGGCATTGAGAAGTCCTATACCAACCGCGACAAGCGCCGCAACGACGAGTTCGGCGACGAATACCGCGACCACTACCTGAACAACGAGCCTATCCCATCCATCGAGACACTCTATCAGATTATGCAGCAGCTTGTGCCCAACATCCCCGTGGAGGTGGTCAACCAGGTACTGCCTCAGCTCATCAGCGCCGACGAGAAGAACCTGGTCATCATCGACTGGGCACGTGAGGCCGAGGGCCTGACCTATCCCACTGAGGCCGATATGAAGGCTGCCGTGGAGAAAGCCCGTCAGGAGCAGATAGAGGGCTATGTGGACAACGTAAAGGACGAGCCGCTGATGGCCCAGCTGCCCACCCCTGGCAAGATTACGGGCGAGACGGCCAACGACGTGCTGGGCTACAAGGAGCTGAAGCTCTCTAACGGTGCCACCGTCATCCTGAAGCAGACTGACTTCAAGAACGACGAGGTGCGGTTACAGGCATGGTCCATGGGTGGCGAGAGTCTCTACGATGCCAAGGACTACGCCAACCTGAAAATCTTCGATCAAGTCATCGGCATGAGCGGTATCGGTAACTTCTCCAGCAACGAGCTGCAAAAAGCCCTCGCCGGCAAGAAGTGCAACTCCGACGCCACGATGGGTCAGACACGCCAGTATGTCACCGCACATTCAACGCCGAAGGACCTCGAGACGATGTTCCAGATGATGTACCTCTACTTCACAGCCATCAACAAGGACGAGAAGCAGTACCAGAACCTGATGACCCTGCTCGAGCAACAGCTGAAGAACAAGAACCTCAACCCGCAGGCCGTCTACAGCGACTCGCTCGCCAACACCCTTTACCAGCACAACCCACGCTTCGCCAACATCCAGGTGGAAGACCTGCCCAGCGTGAGCTACGACCGCATCCTGGAGATTGCCCGCGAGCGTTACAAGAACGCCGGACAGTTCACCTTCGTCATCGTCGGCAACTTCGACGAGCAGACCCTGCGGCCCATGATTGAGCAGTACATCGCAGCGCTGCCCGCCACAGGCGAGAAGCCCGAGACGTTCCGCGAGATTCGCACCTTCGCCACTGGCTTGGTGACCAATAACTTCACCGTGAAGACCGAGAGCCCCAACGCCATGTCCTACGAGATATGGTCGGCTCCGATGGACTATTCCTTGGAAACCAACGTAAAGCTCGACGCACTGGGACAGGCCCTCTCGCAAATCTACCTCGCCACCATCCGTGAGGAGGAGAGCGCCGCCTACACCTGTGGCTCACAGGGAGCCTTCGACCTGAGCAGTAAGCAGCCTCTTGCCCGACTCTTTGCCGTCAGCCAGGGCAATCCTGAGAAGAACGCCCGCGCCGTGGAGCTGCTGCTCGAGGGCATGAACAACTGCGCTGAGAAATTCGATGCCGACGTACTGGACAAGGTGAAGGCCTACATGCTCAAGCAGGCCGACGAGGATGCCAAGAACAACGGCCACTGGGTGAACATCATCACCGCCTGGAAAGACTATGCCATCGACATGCAGACGGACTACAAGAAGACCGTCGAAGCACTCACCGTGGAGTCGATGCAGCAGTTCACCAAGCAGCTCCTCGCCGCTGGAAACCGCATCGAGGTCATTATGATGCCGGAGAAGTAAGGACGTTGGAGGCCTTGAGGCGCCTCAGGGCCTCCATCAATTGCTGACGCGGACAGGCGATGTTGATGCGCACGTAGCCCTCGCCAGTCTGAGGACCGTACATCGTGCCGGGGTTAATCCATACGCGAGCCTCACGGTAGATGTGGTCGCAGAGCTGCTGCACGTTTAGAACTTGGACTTCAGACTTTGGACTTTGGACTTCAGACTTTAAACGATAGACTTTAGACTTTAGACCATAGACTTCAGACTTTAGACGATGGACTTCAGACTTTAGACCATAGACTTTAGACTTTAGACAAAGGGCGGAGACGTCGACCCAGACAAGGTAGGTTCCCTCCAACTGTGTGACGCGGCACTGCGGGAAATGTTCGGCGAAAAACTGGCACAGGGCCTGATAGTTGCCCCATAGATAGTCGTTGAGCTGGTCGAGCCAGTCCTCGCTTTCGTTGTAGGCGGCGACGAGGGCCACGGGGCCGAAAGGGTTGAGGTCGCACACCTCGTTAATATTGATGGCGCGGTTCAGGCGGCGGCGCATTGAAGGGTCGGCACAGATGATGTTGGCAGTCATCAGGCCGGCGATGTTGAACGACTTCGAGGGTGAGTTCAGGATGACGCTATTCCTGCGGCACTCCTCGCTCACGGCGGCAAAGGGCTGGAAGTGGTGGCCGGGCATAATGAGCTCGCAATGTATCTCGTCGGAGACCACGCGCACACCGTGGCGCATACAGATGTCGTTCATGCGCTGCAGTTCCTCAGCCGTCCACACACGTCCTGTGGGGTTATGGGGGTTGCAGAGCAGGAACACTGTGGTCTTCTCATCGGCACAACAGGCCTCGAAGTCCCGCCAATCAACTTCAAAATGTAACGTCCCTTTCACTCCCCCTTCACTCCCTTTCACTCCCCTTTCACTCCCTCTCAACAAAGCACTCTCCAGCACCTCGCATCCATTATTCCTGGTGGAGGAGAAAAAGCAGTTATAGTCAGGCGAGAGAATCAGCACTTTCTCGCCGGGCATGGTCAGGGCCTTGATGGCAACGGACATGGCGGGCACGACGCCCGTGGTGTAGAGAATCTCCTCGCGCCGTATGTCCCACTGATGGCGACGGTGGAACCACGAGATGACGGCCTCGTAATACTCCTCGCCGACGTGGGTATAGCCAAACACGGGATGCTCGGCACGGCGACGTATGGCCTCCTGAATGGCAGGGGCAACGGCAAAGTCCATATCGGCCACCCACAGGGGGATTACATCATTGACCATTGACCATTGACCATTGACCATTTCGGATGGTGCTTCATCCCACTTTACACAACCGCTGCCACGGCGTGGAATCACTTCGTCAAAATCGTATTTCTGCATATTAAGTGATGATGATAAAAAGTCAACCGTACAGTACGAATGGTTTTTATCTGTTTTTATTGTTTTTATCTGTTTTCCTAAAACATCGTTTCCAATTGCAAACTTTATTTAGTGTTGGTTCCTTATCGTTGCAAAAGTAATAAGTTTCGCCGAGACCACAAAACTTTTCCCCGTTTTTCTTTGCCAGTTCCCTGAATAATCGTACTTTTGCAGCCAACTGGGAGCGCGGACGTCCTCGTCCGCATCGGTTGAACAACATGGAGACGGACTACAGGTCGATATTGAAGCAATACTGGGGCTACGATGACTTCCGAGGCATACAGCGGGAAATCATCGAGTCTATCGGTGCCGGCCACGACACGCTGGGCCTCATGCCTACGGGCGGCGGCAAGAGCATCACCTTCCAGGTGCCCGCCCTGGCCAGCGACGGCATGTGCATCGTCATCACCCCGCTCATCGCCTTGATGAAAGACCAAGTGCAGGGACTGCGCCGCCATGGCATACGGGCGGCGGCCATCCACACGGGCATATCCCACGATGACGTCATCCGAATCCTGGAGAACGCGGTCTTCGGAGCCGTCAAGTTCCTCTACATCGCGCCGGAACGTCTGTCCTCAGAGCTGTTCCGCAAGAAGCTGGTGCACATGCCCGTGAAGCTTATCTGCGTGGACGAGGCCCACTGCATCAGCCAGTGGGGCTATGATTTCCGTCCACCCTATCTCACCATCGCCGACATCCGTCGCGACCTGCCCGGCGTGCCCGTGCTCGCACTCACCGCCACGGCCACGCCAGAAGTGGTGAAGGACATCACTGAAAGGCTGAAGGCCCCCCTCAGTCCCCCCCAAGGGGGAAATTTCCATGTCTTCCGCATGAGCTTTGCCCGTGAGAACCTCAGCTATGTCGTGCGCCACGTTTCCGACAAGCGCGAGCAGCTGCTCCACATCCTTCGCAGCGTCAAAGGCTCGGCCATCGTCTATGCCCGCAGCCGGGAGCGTACCCGTGAGGTGGCCGACGAACTGGTGAAGGAGGGCATCAGCGCCACCTTCTACCACGCCGGACTGGACAACGCCCTGAAAGACGAACGACAGAAACAATGGACCAGCGACCAAGTGCGCGTCATGGTGGCCACCAACGCCTTCGGCATGGGCATCGACAAGCCCGACGTGCGACTGGTCATCCACATCGACTGCCCCGACAGCCTGGAGGCCTACTTCCAGGAGGCCGGACGTGCCGGGCGCGACGGCAAAAGAGCCTACGCCGTGCTGCTCTATAGCAATGCCGATGGCGGAAAGCTGCAGCGGCGCATCAACGACACCTTCCCCGAGAAAGACTACATCCGCGAGGTCTACGACCATCTGGCTTATTTCTACGAGGTGGGCGTAGGCTCTGGGTATAACGCCATGTTCGAGTTCCCCACGGACAAGTTCTGCTACACCTACCACCACTTCCCCATACAGGTGGAGTCGGCCCTGAAAATCCTCGACCGGGCGGGCTACATCGAATACAAGGAGGAAGAGGAGAGCCGTGCCCGCGTGATGTTCCGACTGGAGCGTGACGACCTCTACCGACTGAAAGGAAACACGAAAGACGAGGAATCGGTCATCGTGGCCCTGCTACGCACCTACAGCGGACTGTTCACCAACCTGACGTTCATCGACGAGGCTCTGCTGGCACAGCTCACCAGCCTGAACGTTCCGCAGGTGTACATGATTCTGAAATCGCTGGCCCAGAAGCATATCATCCAGTTCATCCCGCAGAAGCGGACACCCTACATCCGCTATGCCCAGCGTCGCGAGGACTCTGAGAACCTGATGTTCCCGCCCTCGGTATATGCCGACCTGAAGGAACGCTTCACGGAGCGCATCGCCCGCATGGTGGACTATGCCACCAACGATGCCGTATGCCGCAGCCGGCAGCTGCTCGCCTACTTCGGCGAGACCGACAGCCACGACTGCGGACACTGTGACGTCTGTCTGGCCGGGGACAGCAAATCCCCTACAGCAGACGACGACCACCAAGACCCGGAAGTCCTGGTGGCCGAAGCAAAGCGGATGATTATCGAAATGCTCTCTGACGGTAAACCTCATCCCGTGTCAGACCTTCACGCCCTGAACCTGCCCTACGAGCCCATAGAGGAGGCCCTGACCATGCTCATCAGCGAAGAGCAGGTGGAAAATGATGATGGGATGCTCAGCGTAGACATTCCCCTCTCCAAAGGACGCAACTAATTTCCGAAACCAAGGTCTTTTTTACGAATTATCACTAATTGACCATGCGCTCGGCCTTTGGACGTTTGCGTAGTGGAGCGGAGCAAGAATTACTCACTAATTAAATTATAGAATAATTTGTGTTGTCACACCGCTCGACCTTTGTTCGCTTGCAAGCAAGAACTCATTATAAAACCAAATTATGGTTTGTGTTCAGAAAACCAGCCGAGGAAGATGAGCAAACCAACCGACGACAAACTGACTATCTGAGACTTTGGTACGCTATTGTTGAAGTAAACGCACGTTTTGAGCACAGAAAAGATCTACATGTAGAGACCGAAGGAGAGGGAGCGGAACTTGACGCCGCCGTCCTTCAGGACGTTGTCACTGGAGTATTTCACGTAGAAGGGAACGCCCATAATTCCAAGGCGGAGCATCCAGTCGATGGTGATGGGACGCTGGCGGATGTCCTTTTCCAGCTTTTCAATCTCGTCGCCATACAATGTGTACTCAGTCTTGATGCTGCCGTAGACGTTGAAGTTCACCACCGGACCGAAGCCTATCCAGAAGTCATCGTCGAAGTGATGGACATATTCTAGATTAGCCGTAAGCGAGAACACCTTGATGCGCGAGAAATCGGGCGACACCTGCAGAGGATATTTTTCAATGACAACGTTGCCGTCGGGGGCTTTCGTAAAGCGTGTGTCACCTGTCATGCGGTAGTTCTTCCAGTTGAGCCCGAAGCCCAACGACACGGTGTTGCGTTCCCGACGGTCGAAGTGATGATCCCACTGTATCGGGGTGAAAAAGATTTCCCACGACTTGAAGGTTGAGAAGTCCGTGCGTGAGTCAGCCTTGGTGGGGGCGGTGAAGCCGAGGCCGAAGTGGGCGGAAATCGCGTTGCTGAAACCGTTGCCCTTCGCGTCGTCCTTCTTTCCTACTTTTACGCTGGGTATCAGCTCCCATCGGTCGCGTCCGATGTGGGTGGTGCTCACATAGTTGGAGTCTACAAGCCGGATGGTGTTCTGATACGTAAACCTGTCGTCACCCTCCTTGCCCGTGACGACGATATGCTGTAGCGAATCGTTGGTGACGATGGTCACCTTCTTGGGGTTGTGAATGACTACGGTGTCATTTTGCGCAGCTATGCTGCTAAATGAGAAATGACAAATGATAAATGATAAAAAGATGCGGTTCATAACTATTTAATTCTCAATTTATAATCGCCTGAGGCGACAATTCTAAACTCTTAACTCTTAACTCTAAACTCTAAACTCACTTGAGCAGTTCCTCCAATTCTTCCAGGCTCCTGACAGAGCCCTCCATGTAGATGACGGTCACCTCGCGTTCTGATGTGTTGCCCCTCCAATGTGCCTGATAGCACAGGAAGCAGTTCTTGTCATCCTGTTTCCTTACCTGTGTCTTGAAGGTGAGGCTGTGCTCTTTGCCATACATTTTCTTGCTGGTCTTGTCGCTGCCTCTGGCAAAGTGGCCCTTGCCATCGGCCTCCACCATCTGCAACAGTCGTTCCGCCTCCTGTTCCGTGACGGTACAGCGCACGCTACGGTAGTACGTCAGCTGATACTTGGCCAGCGTCTTGCCCCGCACACGGGTTTCCACCATCTTTTCCTGCGGGACGATGCGGCCCTCGAACAGGTCGTTGATTTTCAGTCCCGTTTGCGCAGAGGCACAGAGACCTGCAGCGAGCATCAGAAACAATAATAATAATTTCTTCATATACAATCTTCAATTTTCAATCTTCAATCTTAGTTACCGAACATTGCTTTCAGTTGTTCCTCCACCACGTCGCTGCCGTCGGCAGTCATGGCGGTCATTGTATTCTGCATCTCGTTGAGCACCACGTCACGGTCGGTCACCCGCTTACCGTAGATGTAAGCTACACACTCATCCTCATCCCATCGTGTAGGGGCAGACTCCGTGCCAGCCCGCCATATCATGCCTCCACCAACAATCAGCACGGCAGCGAAGGCTGCTGCGGCGGCTATCCACCAACGGCGATGCGGCGCGAGGTTGCGGGCTGGCACAGAGCCTGCCCCTACACGATTGGACGGCGCAAGGGTGGCTAGTGCGGCCAAGTCCTTGAACAGCTCTTGGTTGGGGCGCAGGTCTTCGGGTATGTCATCCTGACGATAGAAGTCGTACAGTTCCTGCTCCTCCTCCGGCGTGGTGCCACCGTCGAAGAATTTTTCGGTCAGGGTTCTTATTCTCAGCAAGTTATTCATATCGTTTTTGGTATTGTTGTTTCAATGTCTGTCGTGCACGGCTCAACGTCTTGCGGATAGCCACCTCGGTGCTGCCTGTCAGTTCGGCTATCTCCTTCATCTCCATCCCTTCGACATGCCGGAGCCGGAGGATGGTCTGTTGCATCGTGGGCAGTGCGTCTATCATCGTCATCACACGTTCTATACGCTCGTCAGTCTCAGTTTCGTCGGCCTGTTCACATTCTTTTGTCAACACTTGCAATGGCCGTTGCAGCCTCAGTCGGTCTATGCAGAAGTTGCGGACGAGCACCGTAGCCAGCCCATCGATGGGCATGCGGAGCGTATCGACCATCTGCCACAGGCGCAGCAGCACATCCTGCACCGTGTCCTCGGCGTCGTCCTCGGAAATGTATCGCCGTGCCGTCTGTAGCAGTCGTGGCCGCAGCCGTCGCGCTTCTTCCTTGTATTCTTCTTGCGTCATTCGGACCGTCTTTTACCTATAATACGAAAAGGCTGCGATTTTGTGACATCGCAGCCTCACTTTTTTCTTTGTTCTTTATGTTTATTAGGGAACCTATAACGTTCTTTTGAAATATTCGATGGTCTTTACCAAGCCCTCTTCGAGTGGAACGGTCGGTGCCCAGTCGAGTTTTTCCTTAGCCAGAGAGATGTCAGGCCGACGCATCTTCGGGTCATCGGAAGGCAGCGGGCGGAACACAATCTTGCTCTTCGAACCTGTCAAGGCAATTACCTTCTCTGCCAGTTCCAGCATGGTGAACTCGCCGGGATTGCCGATGTTCACCGGTCCCAAGAAGTCATCACTGCTGTTCATCATGCGGAGCATACCTTCTATGAGGTCGGAAACATATTGGAACGAGCGTGTCTGCTGTCCGTCGCCATAGATGGTGATGTCCTCTCCGCGAAGGGCTTGCATGATGAAGTTGGAGACCACACGTCCGTCGTGCTGCGCCATGCGCGGGCCGTAGGTGTTGAAGATGCGGATGACTTTTATGCGTACTCCGTGCAGGCGGTGGTAGTCGAAGAACATGGTCTCGGCGCAACGCTTTCCCTCGTCATAGCACGACCGTATTCCGATGGTGTTCACATTGCCCCAATAGCTCTCCGGCTGTGGATGGACGGAGGGGTCGCCATACACTTCGCTGGTCGAGGTCTGCAGAATCTTACACTTCGTCCTGCGTGCCAGTCCCAGCATGTGATAGGCTCCGAAAACCGATGTCTTGGTGGTCTGTATAGGGTCGTTCTGGTAATAGATGGGCGATGCCGGGCATGCGAGGTTGTAAATCTCGTCGACCTCTGCCCAGTAGGGCTGGCACACATCATGGCGCACAATCTCGAAATTCGGACGCCCTATAAGGTGCCATACGTTCTCTTTCGAGCCAGTATAGAAGTTGTCGAGGCAAATCACGTCGTTGCCCTCATTCACCAGACGTTCGCAAAGGTGGGAGCCGATGAAGCCTGCGCCACCAGTCACTAAAATACGTTTCATCATGTTTTTACAGTTAGTTTAATAAATTTAAGGCAAGGAATTGTTTCTGCAAAATCTGTTGGTTTTGTTGCTAATTAAAATGATGGCTGCAAATTTACAACTATTTTTAGTGACTTGCAAGAAACTGAGCAAAAATTTTATCTTATAGTCTCCGTAGGAAGAAACTTCCGATGGCCAAAGCGATGACGAGGAAGGTGACGACGAAGGCCCAGACATTGGTGACACGCGAGGTGGCGGTGATGCTGTATTTGTAGTCGTTGGGAATGGTGCGGTCACCAGAGAGACGGTAGTGGATGACGTTGCCATCGTATTCGCCCATACCTGTATCCAGGACTTTTCCTGGCATCACGAGGTCGTAATAGGTACTGAAGGACAGCAGTTGCTCGTAGCCCTGACCAAGGCCGAGTGAGTCATTCTCTAAAAGTTGGTTGTAGGCATCGGTGTTGAAACGCTGGCCGAACAGCTTTTCAATGCCTTTCCCATCGCTTTCATTCATAGAGAGTTTAAGGGTTTCGGGGTTCATGGCTAATGAGTCGCACAGCCTGACGAACTCCTCCTTGCCGACGGGCGGGTTCTGAACCTTATCATAATTGTCGGCAATCGTGGTGTAGATTTCGGTGAACCAGTTGGCGTCGGTCCATTGGCTTACTTTTTCCTCAATCTTGTCGAGCATCTCCTTCAGTTCTGCACCGCTGAGGTTGCGCGTCAGGTCAGGCTGGCCTGTGAACCAGAAGGCGGCAGTGTCAACACTGAGGAAACGGTCGAGCGGAACAGGAAACACCGACGGGCCGTCGTAGGCAAACGTCTCGGTGAAGGTGTAGTCGGTGTAGAACCACTTGAAGCGTTTCACCAGCGTGCTGGTGGCCTTGAAGCCTTCCGCCTTTATCAGGTGCGAGCGTTCTGCCTTGTATAAATGGGCACTCATCTCCTCCACGTTCTTGTATTCTTTCTTTACGTGCACCATCAGCATATTTCCTAACGGCTCGCTGAGGTTCTGCGACTGCATGCTGTCTAACTGAGCATCCGTCAAGGGCACAGGATAACGCACGGAGTCAACGCCTTGTATTGACCAGCTGCGCTCCCATGTTTTGTCGACGATGCTGTCATAGTCCTCCTCCTGCGGAATGGCCAGACACTGCTGTGTGGATTGGAACGTGTACTCGCGGGTGCAAGTGCCGTCCTCATTGATGACGGTCAACATGCGGGCGTCCTTGTTCTTACACGATGCCATGAGGAGCACCAGCGTCATCATGGCTATAATCTTAATGTTCGTTTTCATAAATCATTCGTTTGATTAGACTGTAAGTTTTCGGTTGTTCCCTCTTCTGCTCCAGATAGCACATATATAGTTCCCGGGGTGTGCTCCCTTCGCAGAGGTCGGGCATATATTCCGTTTGTGCGGTTGCAGTTGTCATTTGTGGCGTTTCGGGTGTTTCCTCGTTTACGAATAAGAACAGGCCGATGAGGAAGACGGCAGCCATCGACGTGACTGTACGCAGGGCTATCACCCATGCTGGCGTGCTTTTAGTCACAGGCTTGTCAATGCCCTTCACGGCGGCGAAACTTTGAAACACCTCGCGGTAGGGTTTCAGGTCGTCGGCAACGTTCTCGTCTTGGAAGTACTCGTAGAGCGTCTGTTCCTCCTCCAATGTCGTTTCCGCATTGAGGAATCGCTCTATCAACTGTCGTATGTTGTTTTCGTTCATCATCCTTTTGCAATGGGGAATCCACCTTAATCCATTAATCTATGGTCGTTTAATCTGTGGTCATTATTCTTGTAAATTGTTCGAGAATACTTCTTCGTGCCCTGCTGAGCGACTGTCTGACGGCAGACTCGCTGGTTCCGATGAGGCTAGCGATGTCGGCCATCGACATGTCCTGCATGTGTCGCAGTCGGAGTACGGTTTGCTGCATTGTTGGCAGGGCATCGACCAGTGTCATCATGCGGTCTATCTGTTCGTTGTTAGTTGTTTCTGTTTCGTCGGCTATGTCAGCCTTGCCAATGTCAACCATCACCTGTTTTCGCCTGACCTTGCTCAGACAGAGGTTGCGGACGACTATCCGGGCGAATCCGCGAACATTCCTTATCGGCTCGTCGCGCAGCTGCCACAGGCGCAGCAGGGCATCCTGCACCACGTCCTCAGCTTCCTCGTCGCTGCCCAGAACACCTCTGGCAACGCCTACCAGCATCGGCCGCATGGCCTGCACCTCGTCCTTGAATGTCTCTGTCGTCATGCTTTTTCGTCGTTCTTTTGTCTATATGACGCAAAAGCCTTCGTTTTGTGACATGAAAAAGAGAAAAAAGTTTACTTGAATACGATCATGTCCGCCAATTGCAGGAAGTAGTCGTTCGACCAGATGTCGAGTTCGCGGGGGTCATCAATGAAACCTGTTACATCTTGCTTGACCAACTCAATATCAGAAGTCGAAAGCTTTTCGCGGACGTCCGAATATCTTCTTCTCCTTCTTCACGATTTTCACCTCATGGCCAGCCAGCTTAAACTCCTCGATAATAGAGGGGGTATACTCATAGCTTCTTGATAATCTTAATTAGGTTGTTTAATATTTGTTCCTTTCTGCCTGTCTTGGCACAGGCTTCTATAGTGCTGACATCAAAGTCGGCCAATGCATCCACGTCGAAGCGTATGTCTTCTTCCAAGTATTGCTCCAGCCGGACGACAGACTGCGACGGCAGGTAGGAGTCGTAAAGGATAGCATCGCAAAGTGCCTTTTCAGGACTGGCCATCAGGCAATATACGCCATTCTCCTCTACGCTCCTGATACCGATGGAGAAATAGTCGGGCTTCACCTGATAATAGGTGAAACGCCCCAAAGAGTTCTCAAACATGCGGGTGCGCTTGGTGGTGATAGAGGTCATCGTGAACACACGCTCGGGAATGAGGCCATACCACCTCAAAGCCCATTGCAGCGACACGTAAGAGGGGCCGTAAATATGGTTGGCACATAGACGGACGTTGATGGGTTTTCCACTTACCCTTTCATCCACGACATACAATCCGCGTTTTAAACGAATCAGCTGACCGTCCTTTTCCAAGGCATGTATCTTTTTGGAGGGTGCATAAAGGTCATCAAAACATGACACTAATGTACCCGTTTGTATAGGGATGTTTCCCAATTGAAGTAATGGATTTATTCTCATCTTATCAGCAATTTCGGCTGCAAAGTTAACAAAAACTGCACAGAAAAAGAAGGAATTCTTCCTTTTCTGTGCAATATTTTATAGTTTTTTTATTATATAGGCGTTAGAGACCTTCTGCTTGGCTATTGTAATTCTTGTAATAAGCGCAAATCCTGGAGGGAGCATCACTGCGGCCTCCAGAATCACCCAGGGTGTTATTTACTAACTTAAAAAACGGGCTGGCACGGGGCTTGCCCCTACATTTCTATTGCAGACGGTAGGTGACGGGGATGACGAAATTGCAGCGCACAACGTTGCCATTCTGCTTACCAGGCGACCAGCGGGGCATGGCGTTGACCACACGGATGGCCTCGTCGCGCATGGCCTGCACGCCGGCGTTGTGACCCTCGGCATCCTGACGTTCCTTTTCGGGCATCATGGCCGTGACAACCACTGGGCTTGCTCCAGAGCCTTTAGGATTCTCCAAGACCTTGGCGTTCGACAGGCTGCCGTCCTTCTCGATGATGAACTTCACCAGTATACGGCCTTGAACGCCGTTCTCTTCTGCCACTTTGGGGTACTTGATGTTTCGTGCAATGAAGCCCATCAGTTCAGCTTCGCCGCCGGGGAAGCTGGGCATCTGCTCGCAGACATCGAAGATGGGTTCGTCGACTTTAGTGGGCAACGCCTCCGAGCGTTGCAGTGTAGTAGTGGGTAATGCCTCCGAGCGTTGCAGTACCGTTTCTACTACTGTGGCACCATAGCGGCCTTTATCGCCAAAGACTTTCTTGGCGGGGGCAACATCCATCACCGTTACTGAGGCAATGCTTTCGGGCTGCAACTGCCCGAACTCCTCGCGTGAGACCTCCTTGCCGTCAACAACGAACAGGTAACCCTTCCCGCTGCCATACACACCATTGAGATGGAGTATGCGGGCACGGCTGATGCCGCCACCCTCGTTGAGCATCGTCTGAGTAAGTTGGCTGTTAGTCAGGCCCGCTGCCTGCTGCCGCTTCACGTAGGAGACAAACTCCGTGTCGTTCATCTTCCCAGTGCTTTTTGTCAGTTCTCCCGTCACGAGGTTGCAGACGAAACGGTCAGGGTCGGTCTCGTTGAGATGGATTTCACGCAGGGCGGTGACGGACAAGTCGGGCAGTGAGCTCTCGTCGAACTTCACGCCATCAATCTGCATGGTGGTTTTTGAAACCTCAAGGGCAATGGAGCGGTTGTCTGGGATGGTCTCCTCCTTGCCGTTGTTATAGAACTTCACGCCGGGGGCGTGGCGTATTTGGTAGCTGTCGCCACGGCCGTTGGTAATCTCATGGAACACGCGCACGGCGAGGTCATCCTCAGTCGTGGCGGTCTGATAGTCCACGACGGTGCGGGCCGTCATGGCCAACGAGACGAGGACAATGGGCACGATATAAAGGGCTTTGAGCCAAGCGACCCGTTTTGATTTTGGTTTGAGCATCATAATGATTCGTTTTTTCGTTTTGTGCGTGTTGATGCCGTTAGCGAGGGCACAGGCCTGAATGCCCGTCGCTTTCTGCATCAGAAGATGGATGTACTGGCTTTCATCGAAGCCGCGTGAGAGGACGGATGCGTCGGCCTCATACTCGTGGAGAGTACGCAGTTCCTGGCGCAGGAACCACACCACGGGGTTGAACCATTGCAGAGCCGTGAGCACTTCTACGACCACAATGTCGTAGCTATGACGATGGCGCACATGCGCCTCTTCGTGGGCAAAGATAGTGGGCAACGCTTCCAAGCGTTGCAGAGGGTCGTAACGCTCGGAGGCGTTCTTGGATAAGCCAAGCGGCAAAGCCGAGCGACCCACTACTGTGGCACTCCAGTCGGCACGTGACAACACAATAGTGCGCATCCATGAGAACGGAGCAACAGGGGCATCGACTACACAGACCCGTGATCCAGAGGTCAGTGTATGCTGTTCACCATTGCGTATCAGCTGGTGAAGTTTCCAATAGCCATGAGCCACATACAGCAAACGGATGAGGATGCCAGCGAGGAGAATAGCTGCAACAAGCCCCAGCAGCAGACCCTCCCCCAAACCCTCCCTGTGAGGGAGGGGAGTAGTTACATCGTCCGCTGCCATTTCACTCAGAAGGTATATACTCCCCTCCCTCACAGGGAGGGGCAGGGAGAGGGTCTTGTGTATGGTGACAACACACAGCGGCAACACTGCCGAAAGGACAATACCGCCGAGCAGCACGGCACGGTTCAGTGTATGCGTGGTCTCGCGGGCCAGCAGCAACATATAAAAGAGGTAGAACACGGCTATCAGCGCCGCCACCTTCAGGTCGTAATATATCAAGTCAGTCAGTACCATCAATTCGTGCAATTCGTTTAATTCGTGAAATTCGTGTAATTCGTTGTTGAAAAAGGTATAATTCGTTGTTGAAAAGATTATGTGTTTTTCCTGTTCTGCAGGATGGTCAGTATTTCATCGATGTCCTCCTGCGTCAGCTCGTCCTCTTCGGCAAAGAACGAGACGAGCGACTTCACCGAGCCTCCGAAGAATGTGTCCTTCACGTCGTCCATCACCAGTCGGCGGTAGCGCTCGCGGGTCATCAGCGGCGTGTAGACCATCACCTTGCCCGTCCCGCTCTTCCTTCGCTCCACGTAGCCCTTCTGCTCCATAATCTTCAGGAACGTGGCAATGGTGGTGTAGGCTGGCGGCGGCTCCGGGAACTGTTTCTGAATATCGGCCACGCAGGCGTCCCGCTGCATGTCCCACAGGATGTTCATCACCTGTATCTCGCCCTTGGTCAGTGTCTTCATGCGCTTCGCTAAATGATAAACGACAAATAGTAAATGATAGGGCAAAATTACTAAGGATTTAGAAAACTAAAGTCTTAGTAAAACAGAAAAAACGCTAAAAAGCCGAATCTTTAACGTTCATTCTTAGTAATCCTTCCAGCATTATTAGTAATTAACGTATTCAGCTTTCGCAAGTAGGGCGTTCAATTAAACAAGAAAACCCAATAGTGCAGAATAAGAAAATGTTTAGGTGGTTACACTGAAAAAATGTAAAGAAAAAGTGCAGAAAAAAGTATTCCTTATAGATGACCATCTAGCGCAAGAAGCTGACCAAACCGACCGTTTTTTGCAGGAATCGTGCTTTACAGTCCTGCACAAATCACTCTCTTTTGTGCAGAAAACGGCTTAAAATTACATAAACTTAACATTTCCTTACCCCTATTTCGCTTAAAACTGGGTTTTTCGCGGTTGAGAAATACCCCGAAAAAGGGTGTTCGAGGCGTCCGTTGAGGCCTTTTGGGAGCCTACCAGCCAGTCTAATGGTAGTAAGTGGGCGGGTTAGCAGTAGTAAGTGGGCTGGTTTACTAATAGAAAAGCATTGGTTTTGTTCAGCAAAAGCACTGGGTTTGTTCAACAAAAGCTATGGTTTTTGTTCAGCAAAAGCTATGGTTTGGTTCAACAAAAGCTATGGTTTGGTTCAACAAAAGCTATGGTTTTGTTCAACAAGACCGTCCTTTTCGGTGAAAAAAGACAAAAACAAGCCAGTTTTAGGGGGCAATCAGCCCATATCTGAGCAGTAGCGTGAAAAACGCGAAAACGGCCCCTACCAAAACTGGCTCATACGCAATCCACCAAGGAACTCATTCAAATAATCGGAATCTCAGAGGGGTCAATGTAAACATTTTTCAGTACGAGCTTGCATCAAAACGCCTATAGCCAACGCTCAACAGCATCGGCCGCATGACCTGAGCATAGTATTTTTCCAAAGCCGTGAGGTGTCATACATCAAACAAGTCATCGATTCCAACTTGACTCTGTATCATCTCAGTGTATTTTCCACGAGCCATACCTTCTGTAGTGATCATCGTGAGCCAAGGGGTATGCCGGATTCCTGCCTCTTGTATAAAGGTATTCTTGCGCTTACAAATCTTTTCGTATTCTTCTTTATCCAGATTATATTCATCCTGACTATACTTCACTTCACAGATGTTGACTATCTTGTCTGCACGCTCAATGATGATGTCTATCTGTGCGGCGGGCGTTGTCAGCTTGCTACGCCATGAATAGCTAAGTGTAGAGATGGCATCTATACGTAGTGCATGCTTGATCTGTTGGATGTGGGCCATACAAATCCGTTCGTATGCAAGTCCCATCCACGAGTTTACTTCCGGGGTGTTGATATGGTGTGCCCAATATTGCTGTTCCACCTCTGCCCTGTCAATGAAAGAAAGGTAGAAAAGGCTGAAAAAGTCACAAAGTTGATAGATGGCGTCTTTCCGCTTGATTTTCTTCTCGCGAACAATATTCTTACGTATCAAGTCGCAACAGACGAGATCCTCTAATTGCTTTCCCAAATGCCCGTTGTTTGCACTCTTCAGAGCCCCGGCAATCTCTTCGCGAGTCAAGCCGTAGCGACTTTTACCCAAAGCCTTGACAATGTCGATATACCTATCTGGATTCTTGTAAAGGGTATTGAAGAGTCGGCGAAATTCACGGCGCATCTGCATATCCTGACTGAAGAACAAACGGTCAACATTCTGCACTAAGCTTTCTTCACGGTCTAATAGGCTCAGATAATAAGGTATACCGCCAAAGACCATATAAGCCTGTAATATCATCTGGCGATTCCATACGAATTGTTTATCTTCAAGATATAGCTCAGTTTCTTTGAGGGTAAAAGGATGAATAGGCATTTCAACGGTAATGCGGTCGTGAAGGCCTCCTTTGCTTTCAATGACATTAGTGATCATCCAACTGGTGGCACTGCCACAAATAATAAAAATGATGTTATCATAAAGACTGGCCCAGTTGTTCCAGAAATATCCTACAGCACTGGCCACATTCGACCTCTCTGCATCCAGTGCAGGCAACTCGTCAATGAAGATTACACATCGCTCACCACTTTTCACTTTTTGCTTCAATGCATTCTTCAACATGATAAAGGCTTTCATCCAGTCATCAGGCTGTTCAGGCATGTCGTAGCCATAATCACACATCGCGTCGGCAAATGCAGTGAACTGGTCTTTCAACGCCCCTTCAATGACGCCAGTCATCTTGAATGTAAACTGATTTCTGAACACCTGATTAATCAAGAATGTCTTGCCCACACGCCTACGACCATACAAGGCTATAAACTCAGCACGAGGACTATTGATTGTTGATGTCAGTTTCTTGATTTCCGCTAACCTTCCGATAATTGTTTCCATAGCAGCATTATAATTTACTGCGCAAAGTTACGATAATCCTTTGAAATAAACAAACATTTTGGGCGAAATCTAACCAAAAACAGATAGATTTCGCCCAAAGCCTTGCGGAATTGGGCGAAATCTAACCAAAAACAGATAGATTTCGCCCAAAGCCTTGCGGAATTGGGCGAAATCTAACCAACTCCTGCTTCAATAATCCTCCAGGATTTGCTTCAGTCGTTCTTTACGTTTCTCTTTAGCACTCTTCCTCCACTTTTTGGGGATGATATATTTCAGGAGCCCCAATAGGTTGCCGTTGGGAGACTGAATCGCAGCCAGTTGGAGTTCCGTTTTTGAAAGACGCAAATGACTCTGTAGGTCTGTGTAGTCTTCTATATGAGGAGCCTTGCCGAAGACCACCACCTCCTTAATATTCAACAGTTTGGAAATGAGGAACACGGTGTCCTTCACCTCATCCAGGTTGATGATCCGGCTCTCGTAGTTGACATGGGAGAACACAAGGCTGCGGCAACTGTCGGGGATGGTAACCAAGCCGAGGGAGTCTGTCTGAACAGCGAAGCCACTGCCAACGGCATTGGCACCGTCCACAGGTACGAGCGTCTCAACGTCGATGACTGCAAGCCGACGTTGGGCCATGCACCCCATAGAGCACACAAGTGCAAGAAGAAGCAGATGTATCCGAATGTTGTTCATCGTGTGCGAAGATAGTCATCACTTCCCACGGATACAAATTATTTAGTGCTATTTAGTCATTATCAATAGGCATTAACTTTTGCACCGAGAAATGTAAACGGCCATTTATATAAATCGTCATTAACATTATGAAGTTTTTACGACCTAAAGCTGCAAACGCTCTCGATTGAAGATATGTAAGGTTCACCACTTGGCGATCTGCCAAGTGGTGAACCAATACGAAACTCTATTTCTTGCTGACCTTCAGATAGCTTCTCAACGCCTTCACGTAAGCCTCGAAGGCCTGTCGGCCCATATCGGTGATGTGGCAGATGGTGCAGGGCTTCTATGGTTGAGGCATACAGTCGCCAACATCGGCTGGATGTCTGTAGGGGTGGAATGTACTATCTCTCTTCTATTATATATGGGAAAGTGTACCCTTCAATTCCGTTTGCACGGTATTCTCCATTGATGTAGGAAACGCGCCAAGGATGATAGGCTTTCAACAATGCTTCCATCTCGGCGGCGAGAGGCTGGTTGTCGGCGGGCTTGCGCACCTTCACCTCGCACTCGACAAGATGTCCCTCTGCATTAACACGTGCCCGCTGGATGCTAAACACGATTCGCTTGACGTTGGCTAATTCGGGATAGTTTTCTATGTGCAACGGAAATTTTTCTCGCAGCTGAGCCTGAAAGTCCGGGCTGGAATAGTCGAAAGAAAAGCCTTCTACGACATAGTTATGATACGCTTGCTTTCCTGTCAGCTTTCCGTGGTCAATGCTGATGATCTGTTCGTATTCGTAGTTCCTCTCATAACCACCATGCACATAATAAATCATTTCTCCTGAAGCGACGCGGAGGTCATTGTCTAACCATGAGGCTACGATACGATTCCCATCGACATATTTCTTGAACATACGGAGCATGATGTCAGAAGGCATGCGTTCTGTGTGACTCTGCTTTGTCGCTTTATCGTAAAGGTCATATTTGATGCTGTCCAAACAGAGTTCCCCTTGTGAGATGCTCCAGTATGCCGTGTAGCCATCCCAGTTTGCAGTGGAGACCGAACGCTCTTCGGGCAGTGCGGCCATTAAATCATTCCGCAGTACAGAGTCTGCATAGACAGGCTTGCCAAGTAGTATCCATTGTTTGCCGTCAATATAAATGATGTCACCAGCCTGACCAGTAGCATACATAGTCAAGGCCAACAATTCAATCGTAAAAACAAATATGAGTCTCTTTATCATGCCTTTCATACCATATTGATTTAATGCACGTCGATTCCGTCGAAATAAAGTTCAGCAATGACCGTATCGTCGCAGCTCGCGCCGGGATAGACATCGAGTATCTCGAACTTCAGCGTCCAGTCGGGCTTCGTTTCGTCGTGATAGCCGAGGGTGTCCACGTCGAAGCACTGCAACGTGCGGCTGTCCTGCAAGTTAAGTATGGCGTGAGGTTTGCCGTTATAGTACATACGTAGTTTCTTCACACGCGAATTGGCAGTCCAGGCCTTCTCGCTCTTTACATGGCCGTTCAGTATCTTCACCGCTGTAATGCGCGGACACTTGCCCTCAAAGGTATAGGTCAGGCTCTCGCCAATGCCCTTTCCCTTCGTGGCCCAGACACTCTCGTGGCTGAAATCGTGGGCATTCTCGCCCTTGTAGTCAAACGAGCCGGCAGACGGCAGACAACTCGAAGCCACGACGCTCTTCACCTCGCCGCCACAGTACCAACTGCATCTACAGCTATACAAATCTTCATAAATGGTGAGGTCGCCGTACTTGCTCACGTCTTCAGGTGCCTTGCCCATGTCAACCAATTCTTCGTACTTTTCCCATTCCGCCTTTGTCATCTTCGGCATGGCGATGAGGCTTTGTGGCTCGATGACTTTCTCTTGGTTGACAGTGACGCTGTCGTCGATGGTGACATACTCAGACCTTGGTTCGCTGAGTTTCTGCGGCGACCTGCCACAGTTGGAAAGCAACAGTGAGGATAGCAAATATACTGCAATGATAATACTGGAGCATCGACATTATCTTAGCATAATTTCAGAGGTTTTATTGTTAGTATCTATCTCCGCTACTATTTCAGCCTGAAGTTGATGGGGAGGGTGTACTTCACCCGCACGGTCCGGCCATTCTGCTTGCCGGGCTTCCACTTCGGCATGGAGCCCACCACGCGGATGGCTTCGCCGTCGAGGTCGTCGCTGACCTTCTTCACTACCTTGGTGTTGCTGACTGTGCCGTCGGTCTCGACGATGAACTGCACCAGCACACGACCCTCGGTGCCAGCCTTGTGGGCGGCCTCGGGATAGCGCACGTTCTCCATCAGGAAGGTCATCATCCCATCCATGCCGCCGGGGAACTCGGGCATCTGCTCCACCACGTCAAAGACATCCTCGTATTCCGACGTTGGTTCCGTCTTGGCTTTGGTGGTGATGATGATGACACCGTTCTTTCCCACCTTGCCGTAAACCTCGATGGCCGTCTTCTCTTTCAGCACATCAACGTGGTCGATGATTCTGGAGTCTATGGCCTCCAAGTCGGCTTTAGTGGCACGTTTGCCGTCGATGATAATGAGTGGGTCGCCTTGACTGTCGATTGTGTCAATAACTATCAATTGCCCATCGCCAAGATCTGCGTCACCAAGGTTCATCATGACGTTCTCCCCAGTGTAGGTGCCCGAGTCGGTCTGTACCTCGATGGTCTTTGCGCCCACCTTTATCTGGCCGGCCTTGCGTCCTTTCTTCACCGGTTTCTGCTGTTGCCCGGCGGGAGAACCGTCGAGAGCGGCGGTGCCGTCGTAGACGTAGTTGGTAACTGTCTCGGCCTGCATGGCCAGAACTGTGCCCACGATGGGCAGTAGTGCGAGCAGCTTCAGCCGGCTCGCGCGGCTTGATTTCTTATTGAGCATCATGTTTATGCGGTTTTTGAGGGTACTATGACTGATACCGTTGGCCACCGAGTACCCGCAGCGGCTGACGGCTTTTTGGATAAGCAGATACTGATACTGACGCATATTGATGCCTTGAGAGAGCACCGCCGCATCGGCCTCGTACTCATGGATGGCACGCAAGTCCTGGCGCAGCATCCACATCGCCGGGTTGAACCATTGCAGGGCGGTGAGCGTATCAACGAGGAGCAGGTCGAGCGAGTGCCGCCCGCGGATATGTCCCCGTTCATGGGCGATGATGGCAGTAGTAGGCAACGCCTCCGAGCGTTGCAATCCTGTGAGAACGCTACGCTCGGAAGCGTAGCCTACTACAGAGTTGTAGTCGCTACGTGAGAGTACGATGTAGTGCATCCAGCTGAAAGGCGACACGTCACTGGGAGCGCGGCCGTCCTCGTCCGTCGACATGGGAGCGCAGGCGTCTCGCCTGCCATTCGTGCGGGCGGGGACGTCCGCGCTCCCAACAACACAGATGACGGTGCCGTCGGGCTGCGGATGTTGCTCGCTGCGACTTATGAGCAGCCAGACGCGGAGCACGCTCAGGAGCGTATGCCCCAGCGTGGCTACCATGCCAGCTAAGAACACCGCGACAACAAGCGTCTGCCAGAGTGGTGTCTGTGGTTCTTCCACCATCGCGGTCAGGCCGCCGAGCCCGATAGTCCCAACACCACCGTTCACCACCACCGTCTCGTGCATGGTGATGACACAAAGCGGCAGCACGAACGAGGCGAGCGCCGTGGTGAGTAGCACCGCGCGGTTCACGCAGTGAAAGGTCTCACGGCTCAGCAGCAGACGGTAGAACATGTAGAACACCGCTATCAGCACTGCCACCTTCAGGTCGTATGTCAGGAACGCCACCATACCAATTTACTATTTACTAATTTACGATTTACGATTATTCACCACTGCCGTGACCTTCCGTGTCAGGTTGTGATTCGATTTTCTCTATCAGTTCTTTCAGTTCGTCCACGGAAATCTTCTCTTCCTTCACGAAGGCAGAGACGGCACTCAGGTAGGAGTCGTTGAAGTAGTCGCGGATGATGCCTCCGAGGCTGCTTCGTCCGTACTCCTTCTCTGTGACGAGTGGGAAATACTGGTACGACGTGCCGTACTGCTTGTGGTCCAGGAACCCTTTCTTCTCCAAGATGCGCACCGTTGTCGACAGCGTGTTGAAGTGCGGCCGCGGCTCGTCGTAGTACTCTAACAGCTCTTTCACGAACATAGGTCCGTGCTGCCAGTACAGCTCCATAATCTCCCGTTCTTTCGTGGTCAGCCTTTTCATAATTCACGATTTACGAATTTACAATTTACGATTTGCGTCAGTATCTGTATCCGTCGGCAAAGTAACTAAAACTTTTAGTTATGTCCAACTAAACGCTTTAGTTTTTAATGATTATTAAGTACTTTCCCTGCGATTTCTTAGTTGTTCACACAACAAGAGGAGCGATGAAGGCTACTTCCGCCTGTATCTCTGCACTGAGAAATGTAAACGGCCATTTATATAAATCGTCATTAACATTAGATTCGATGAAGCAGGAGCAAGATTGATGATGCGGCTCTCGTAGTTGACGTGAGAGAAATCAATGTAGATTTCGGAGGGCACATCATCCACAATGAAGCGGAGGTCGTTGCCTTCATAGAAAATATTTCTTGTTTGTTTTGTTTATTCTCAGATTATTAGTACCTTTGCAACCGATAATCAAAACACTGAAGATTATGACAGCAACAGCACAGCAAGTGAAATCCACCCCGATGGGACCATACATCGGACTGATGCGTGGCATGAGCCGGCGCGACATCCAGATAGTCGTGACGTTCCTTAACGAGGTGATGACAGAAGGACCAGAAGAGAAAGCAACGCCTCCTAAAACCAACGAGGAGATTATCCGCGAGAAGTACAAGAATCTGAAACTTTCGCCTGAAATACAACGCCTTCGCGGTTGTATGAAACTGACCGAAGAGGAAATGCAGGATGAACGTACTAAATACATCCTTGGGCTATGATGAAGGTTTTTCTCGACACGAACATTCTGCTTGACTACGGTCTTGACCGTGAAAAAGCCGACTTTGCCGGTGGCATCCTCCAACTTGGCAAGGATGGTCTGATTGAACTCTATGCCTCTTATTTTAGTTATGCCAACATGGGCTATATTCTGCGGCATCACCCTTACTGGCAGGGCTGAGCAGAGCCGTCCACGGGAGTTGGTGTTTATCGAGAGCCTTTAGCCATGCGTTACGGTCTTTGTCGCAAGACACGCCAATGAAACAAAGCCCACGGTCTTTATAGGCGGCATAGATTTGCTTCATGAATGGGAAGGAAGCGATGCAGGGGCCGCACCATGAAGCCCAGAAGTCAATCAAGATATACTGGCCATGTCCTGCGTATTCTGAAAGGCGGTGCTTGGTGCCGTCGGGAGCCTCGGCCTCGAAGTCGATAAAGGTTTTGCCAGTGATATTCGACTGCTGAAGCCTGCCCCAATATGACTTCCAAGGACGCTCCATTGCGGGATGATGGGCGTATGGAGCGTCTTCGCAGACGAACTCCCGCAATTCATCGAGCGTCATCTTGTCGTAATCAGTATAGCCTACATTATTCACGGCAATATGGATAAACAACGGATTAAAACTGATTTCACGGATTTTCACGGATTATTTTTTATCTTCCCATCGAATCTGGAAGAAATCTGTGAAATCAATTATAATCTGTATAATCCGTGTAATCCGTAAAATCCTTTGTTGAAAAGAGTATGAATAATCCAAGTTAAACAGGTGATGATGTTTTTCATGTTCATTGTTCGTTTCTTATTTGTTGTTACCGTGCTCACTACGCATAGCGACGACGGAGGAAGTGGTTGAGCAAGGCGAAGAAGAGGAAGCAGAAAGCGATGGCGGGAATGAGGCCGAAAGACTCCGACTGGTGGAACATGGTTTGGAAGGCGGCGAGGAGGGTAGCACCGTAGAAAAAGCCGATGGCAGCGAGACCCAGCAGCAGACAAACGGCAACGGTGACGAGGGCAATGACATGCTCTCGACGTTCACGTTCTATCCGCTCACGCTCGATGCGACGCAGGGTGACGTGGGCGAAGTTTGAGGGTAGCTTCAACGGCTCAGTGGGGGTGAGCGCCTGGCGAAGGGCAGAGTCTTTAAGTTTTGGTGCCTCAGCAGGTATGGTGTCTTTACGATTTGCTTCCATGTTTCATCAATAGATATAGTTTGCGGCGTATGCGGTGCAGACGGGTGGCAATGGTTCCCGTCTCGATGTCGAGGATATAGGCGATGTCGGCCAGTGGTCGGTTGTCGTAGTAGAAGAGGGTGATGAGCGTCTGCTCGTCAGGCTTCAGTTGGGCGATGGCACGGCGTAGTTCGTCGATGCGGGTCTCATCGTCGAGGGCTTCGTCGACCTTGGTGTCTGTCAAGTGGAGATTATCTTCGATACTGAGATACTTGATGCGCTGCTTTCGGAGCCACGAGACAGCTGTTGTATAGGCGATGCGGCAAATCCAGGTGGAGAACGATGAGCGTCCGCCGAAGGTCTCCAGACGATCGTAGGCACGGACGAAAGCATCCTGCACCAGTTCCTCGGCATCCTGCTGCTGTGGAACGAGCCGCGACACGAGCCGCATCACCTCCTGCCCGTACCGCTCTAGGAAATAGCCGTAGTCCTCGGCGTGACCGTCGAGGACGCGGGCTATCAGTCGCTGTTCGTCGCTCACCATTCGTGTTTAGCCTGTCTTCATGGTACCGCTTCGCGGTGTTAAGCAAAACCCCATAAAACCAAACAAAACAAAATAAAACCTAACTTACAATTGTTTTTTCTTGTTTTCTTTTGTTTTCTTTTGTTTTGTTGGAGACCGCGAAGCGGTATGAATAATCCAAGTTAGAACTCATCATCCTTTTTCTCCTTGGGCTGCTCAGCCTTGTGTTCTGCCTTGTAGGACAGCAGCAGACCTATGCCGCCGCAGATGCAGATACTAGCAATGTAAACGATGCCAGAGACCACACGGTGATACTGCCATACCGAGTCCAAGTCATACGCATATTTGCCGTAGGTGGCCATCATGTTGATGAGGAACCCAAGCAGGAACCCGCAGCCGACGCCCAGCAGCAGCCAGCCGACGCGCAGGGCCGTGAACTTGTTGCCGCTGCTGTAGATGTTGATGCCCTTGAAGTCGACGTTGGAGATTTCGGTCAGCTTGCTGATAATCATCAGCCGCTCGCGCTTGCGGACAAACAGTTCAATCACTTTGTAGATGCAGCCAAAAATGATGGCGCAAACCAGGGGAGGTGTAATCCAATCCATAATTCTCAGTTTTAATTGTTACTAATGTTTCATGTCTCTATACTATTAGACGCAATTTTCCTGCAAACATTACATTTTGCAGGAAAAAAAGTTTGGTTAGTCGTTTCGGAGAATTCCCTACAACGATGAGCAAATAGCCAGACAGGCAGAGCATTATTGCACGAAAACAGTCGCTAACATAGCAAAAACACCCCCTCTGCGACCGTTTTCGTGCATTTCTCTTGGTCGTTTTAAAAAAAAGAAGTACCTTTGCGGCGTGAGTCCCAAGTAAATAATCAAGATGGTATGAATAAGCTTTTCATTGGACGCGAGAAAGAACAGCAGCAGTTGAAGGAACACCTCAACTCTGAACAGTCTGAATTCATTGCTGTATATGGACGTAGGCGCGTAGGCAAGACGTTCCTCATACAGAAAGTCATCGGCAATGACTATGCTTTTTATGTGGCTGGCATGAACAATGTTTCGATGCACATTCAGTTGAAGAACTTCATGCAGGGCATCATGAAGAGTCGTCCTGAAGTGCCTCTTGCCAAGACATGGCTTGACGCTTTCATAGCTCTTGAGAGTTATTTGGAATCCCTGCCAGAGGGGAAGAAGATTGTCTTTATCGACGAAATGCCTTGGATGGACACTCCCCGCTCCAATTTTATCAGCGGCTTGGAGCATTTCTGGAACTCGTGGGCATCATGGCGCGATGACATCAAACTGATAGTCTGTGGTAGTGCAACGTCATGGATTATCAACAACCTGATTAAGAATAGAGGTGGGCTTCACAACCGTGTAACGCATAAGATTCCGCTGAAGCCCTTTACGCTGAAAGAGTGCCAGATGTATTTTGATGCACGGGGATTCCGTCTGTCAACAAAGCAGATAGCCGAGTGCTATATGGTTCTTGGTGGCGTGCCTTTCTATCTCTCAAAAATGAACAAGGGCGAAGGAGTGGCACAGAACATCGACAGGCTGGTTTTTGCTGAGGATGGCGAACTGCATGACGAGTTCCAAAGCTTGTACAACTCGCTGTATAAGAATGCCGCCAACCACATAAAGATTGTCACGGCATTGGCAGCCAAAGGAAAGGGACTGACCAGACAGGAAGTACTTGAAAAGACGAAGCTTTCCGATAATGGCAAGTTCTCCATGATGCTTGAAGAGTTGGAGAGTTGTGGGTTTATCCGAAGTTATGAACCTTTCATCATGACAAACGGAAACCAGACGAAGCAGAACTCCTTGGAAAGGAAAAACACAGATACGCTTTACCAGCTTGTCGATTCCTTCACCCTGTTCCACTTCCAGGTTATGAAGAAGGCAGATGCCCACGATGCCAATTTTTGGTCAAACAATCAAAACTCCCATGTTTATAGCACATGGAGCGGACTGTCGTTCGAGATGCTGTGTTTGAACCACGTGGAGCAAATCAAGAAGGCATTGGGCATATCCGGCATAACAGCCAATGTCTTTTCGTGGTTTGGCAAGGGAGAACAGCGTTCTGCACAGATAGACATGCTCATCGACCGTGCAGACAGGACTATCAACATCTGTGAAATGAAGTTTTGGAACAGGCCATACACCATGACCGCCAAGGACGAGGATGACATTGAGCGCAAGGTCTCAACATTCATCGAGACGACAAGCACCGACAAGAATGTCATAGTGACCATGATAACGACCAAGGGCATTGACAGAAACGAGCATTCTGGATGTATCCAGCGTGAACTCACCCTGGACGATTTGTTTTGCTGACGACAAAGTCCAAAAATAGCCGCCCAATTGGACGGCTATCGTGTTCCTATTCGTCAATCTCTTTTTTCTCTCTCGCCCGAGCCGCCATCTCGCTGATGATGGTGGCGATGTCGGCCACATCTACCGCACTGTCACCGTTCACGTCGCCATGCACTGCAGTCATAGTGAAGAAGGAGTAGATGAGGTGGAGGGGGAATGCAACGCTTAGAAGCGTTGGCCACTATTGACACTGGTAGCCATGTCCTTGTCAATGTTGAGGATGATGTGACGCGCAGGAACGGATTGCCTTATTGTATTAACGAAATACGATAAAATGCAGATAAACGCCTTGCGAAATACGATATAATGCATAACTTGGATTATTCATACTCTTTTCAACAACGGATTTTACGGATTACACGGATTTTACGGATTATAATGGATTTCACGGATTTCTTCCAGATTCGATGGGGAGATAATAAAATAATCCGTGAAAATCCGTGAAATCAGTTTTAATCCGTTGTTTTTCCATATTGCCGTGAATAATGTAGGTTAGGCTCTTCGTCGTCGGGAAGAGTCAGGTCGTCGTCAAGGCCCGTGGTCGTAACGCTCGTTACAGACCCGGCCAGAATCTGTTGCTCAATGTCAGCCTCTATGACCTTCATCACGGGCTTCTGATATTCTTGCTTAGGCAAGCGATTAAAATCGATTACTTTCTTAATCATAGTTGTGTCCTCCTTGCTTTACTTAATGATTACCTTTTTACTATTCTGAATATAGACACCCTTCTGTGTGGCCTTGCGGATGTCTCGGCGGATATTTGACCTTCGGTCGAAATCGCTCACGTTGGCTACGCCGACCTCTGTCACGACTCGGCCATTCAAGCAAGTTTGATGGCTCTCGCTGCTCCTTCGGTTCGGCAATAGATGCAAGCATCATTGCCCCTCCGGGGCAAGGCTGCGCTTCCATTTGCCGAGATGTGTATAACCCTAAAACGAAAAAACGCCTGCGGAAGGCGTGGGTGGCCTCCGCAGGCGTATCAGTGGAAAACTCGGACTATTAATCCTCGTCGTCGTCCCAGCCGCTGCCGCCGCGACTCCAGGCGGCACCCTGGTTGCCGCTGGTGTTGCCGCCGCGGAGGCCTTCAAGGTTGGTGCCTACGCTGTTAGTGAGCATGATGACATGGCTGTTGATGCGCACCACTTTCGTCGTGGGCTGCATATATTCTTTCTTTGTCATAGTTGTATCATCCATTTTTATTTGATTACAGTTTTCTTTCCATTCACGATATATACACCCTTCTTCAACGATTGACCATCGACCGTTGACGATTGACCATTGGCCATGCGGCGGCCCTGCAGGTCATAGACAGAATGGTCAATGTTCAATGGTGAATAGTCAATGGTCTCGATGCCCGCTGCGTCATCGAAGCTCATGGCGAAGGCGCGGGCTGTTGGGGCATCGTGCAGATAGAAGTAGGCGCGGAAGCCGTTGATGTTGCCGTCGGCTGACGGATAGGTCAGCGTGTTGCCGCCGGTGACGAAGAGGATGTTCGTGTTGCCACCCTCCAAGTTCGTCGGACTAAACACGGGCACGAAGTTGGCGTAGTCCGTCACAGTCGTTTGGGCTGTCTCGCTGATGATGACACCGTTGAACGGAACGGTGCTCAGGTCAACGTTGCTGCCCAAGCTGATCTTTACCAGATACGGCTTGCCAGCCACGATGCTTGCGGCATCGTCGAAGTTCAGGGTGAGGGTCTCGCCTGTGAGTGACGAGCTGGCGAGTTCCTTCACCTGTACTTGATCGTCGCCAATAGCGGTTTTGAAGTCTGCAAGGGTCATTCCGAACGGCAGGCAGAACGTGTTCCAGCCGCCGGTCTGCAGCGTGCGCGTCAGGGTCACGTCGGCCTCGTAGCCGTCCCACTCTGTCAGTGCAGCGCTGTTGTCCGTGGTCTCGGAGAGGGCCAGGGCAGTCTCATACTCCACCTCCAGCTCCACGTATAAGGCGGGAGTTGCTGCCAGCGCCCACTCGTTCTTTGTACCCGTCGGAGTCAGTTCTACGCCCTCGGTGAAGGCGACCTCTTCAGCGGCAGCGTAGGTGGTCTCGGCATCGGTCAGCGTCGAGTAGTTTGTCACGCGTGCCTGCTGGGCGGCGGTCAGCGCGTCGTAGGCCGTGCGTGCTGCGTCGATGAGGGCCTTGCTCTCAGGAGTGTAGGTCACGGTGCCGATGGCTGTTATCTTGGCGATGACTTCATCGACTAGTTCGGCATCGGTGCCATATACCTCGATCTTGGTTACTCCAATTTGACCTATTGAATTGCCGTTCACTTTTGTAACTGGTCCACCATCATATGCCAAAATTGCCTCGAATGGAGCTACCTCGTCGAAGGCAGAATTTACGTGGGTATAGAACTTAACGCGAGTGATGGTGTAGCCCTCGGCTGCGGTGACGGTCAAGGTACGTTCTACAGTGTAAAACCATCCCCAATGGTCGCCATCGTTATTTACATCACCACTGAAGGTGACGGTGGCGATGTTGTCGAAGGTCTTGCTGCCGCTTTTGAAGTCGGCGTTGCCAGTGCTCTCGATGGTAGTCAGCAGCGTTTCCTCCTGTGCCCATGCGCCCGTCGCCACTGTCATGAGCAGCACGAGCAATGTTAGAATTTTGGCCATTGGCCGAAAATTCTTTCGTTCGGCAAAGCTCAAGCCTGCTTGGCTTTGCGCTCTCTTAATCGAATTATTCTTTTTCATATTCATTGTTTTCCTAGTCATAGATAAATTGATAAATAGATAAATAGGTTAAAAAGCGAGGCAGGCACGAACCCAGATGTAGTCGCGGTACTTAGAGTCGACGTACCAATTGTGTTCGCCGAAGTGGTAGAACCACGCGTTCCAACCGTCCTCCGTACCTGACCAGTAGCCGCCCCACCCCAAGTTAGAGCCGTCGCGCAGGGCGGTGTAGCCGCCTGCTGCGTAAATCATATTGTCCCACTGATCCTTGCTGGCCAGCAGCCATGTTGCACCGGTAACAGGAGTGGACGTGTTCTTGTTGTAGCATGCTGGATTTGCATATGTCCAGTTCATCTGGCCCTCGTCGGTCAGCGCCAGTGCCAAGCCGTGGTTGTAGGTGGCATGGCCCGTGGTACCCACATAGACTATCTTGGCCACGCGGTCTGCCGTGCATTCGGCATCCGCGCCGTAGGCATGGATATGTCCGTCTGCACAAATAAGCTTGCCCTTGTCCTTGGCAGTAGCCTCGGCAGCGGGCTTCACCTTCTTCTTGGCCTTCACGCTCTTCACCTTCTTCGTGCCGTTGTACTTGACGCTGACCGCCGTGCCTGCGACTACGCCCGTGGTCGTAGCCTCGGCGGGAGTGATTTCCCAGTTGTCGGCATCCCCGGTGCCTTCCTTCATGGTGACGTCGTAGGTGAGGACGCTGACCGTCACCTCTACAGCCAGGGCCGAGATGTCGCTGTCGTCACCCAAGGCGAGGTCGAGGTAGTACCATACGTAGTAGGTGCCTTGGGCGGTGATGGCCTGAGCCGTGGGCACGTCGGCGCTGAAGCCGTCGGTAGATGTGGGCTGCTCGTTGGTGGCAGTCACCAAGTACTTCATGGTAGCGCCGACCTCCGTGGTTGAGCCGGCGTTGATGAGGGGTGTCGTCGAGCCGATGTAGATGTCGGCGGTGTTGGCCGTCGGGGCGGTGATGTTGAAATACTCCATTTCCAGTTCCACGTAGCCGTCGAGCATCTCCGGGATTGCCCACGTGTTGTTGGCACTGTGGTTCACGGTGAAGGAGCCATATACCTCGATCTTGGTTACTCCAAATCTACCTATTGAAGTGTCGTTCACTTTTGTAAAGGCGTCATTATCCCAAGCCAAAATTGCCTCGAATGGAGCTTCCTCGTCGAAGGCTGAACCTTCATCGGTATAGAACTTAACGCGAGTGATGGTGTAGCCCTCGGCTGCGGTGACGGTCAAGGTACGTTCTTCTTTGGGCATGGATAACCATCCCCATTTGCCATCCCCGTTTTGTACTTCACCACTGAATGTGACGGTGACCTTGTCGTCGAAGGTCTTGCTGCCGCTTGTGAAGCTGGTGTTGCCAGTGTTCAAGATGGTAATCAGCGGCGTTTCCGTCTGTGCCCAGGCGCCCGTCACTGCTGTCATGAGCAGCACGAGCATTGAAATTAAAGACTTTTTCATATTCATTGTTTTCCTAGTCATAGATAAATTGATAAATCGATAAATAGGTTAAAAAGCGAGGCAGGCACGAGCTATGATGCTGCTCCAGTTGTCCTTCTCTTTCCAGTTCCAACTGCCATTGTCGCCGAAGTAGTAGTACCACGCCAAGTCGGAATAGTCATCCCAACTCGACCAGTAGCCGCCCGACCGCAAGTTAGAGCCGCCGACGCTGCTGAAGCCGTCGCGCAGGGCGGTGTGGCCGCCTGCTGCGTTAATCATATTGTTCCATTCGTCCTTGGAGGGCAGTCTCCATGTGCCGTTAGTGAACACCGGTGTGTGTGCGGCGCATCTTGAAACGGCCGTAATCCAGTCCATAAAGCCCTCGTCGGTCAGCGCGAGTGCCAGGCCGTGAGAGCCGCTGACGTAGCAAATCTTGGCCACTGCGGTCACGCCACCGGGCAGCCAGTAGTAATCATAGTTCTTGCCGTCGTCGCCAATAACCTCTCCCACATCGGGGCTGGTCAAGTTGAGGGCGGGAGTCGGAGCAGTCCTCGTGGCCTTCACGCTCTTCACCAGCTTCCAGCCGGAGTACTTGACGGTGACCGCCGTGCCTGCGGCTACACCCTCAAGGGGCAGCGCCTGATACTCGCCCGTGCCGGCCTTGCCCTGCCAGTTTGTGGCATCGTCGGTGCCTTCCTTCAGGGAAACAGAGCCGGTGGGGTGCCCCCCGGAGATGACGACCATTCTCTGGTTTAAGACACTTCCGATTCTGATGGTGCCGTTCGTCACGATGTACCCGTTCGTCTGGGTGAAGTCCACGTCGTTGACAAAGGCATTTCCTGCATAGCCGAGGTGGCCAAATGCTCTGCCAGAGCCGTTGGTGCCGCCTGAACCGCCGTTTGCAGTCACAGTGCCGCTCTTGTAGGTCAGTGTGCCTGCGAAGGCATTGCCGCCGTTGCCGCCGTTGCCGCCTTGTTCTGAGGCGTTGCCGGCGGTGCCGCCGGTGCCGCCGGTGGCAGTCACGGTAGCGCCACCCTGTACGATGATGTTGCCACTGATGGCTACACCGCCGTTGCCGCCGTTGCCGCCTTGATCATTGCTGTCGCCGCCTTTGCCGCCGGTGCCGCCGGTGGCAGTCACGGTAGCGCCACCCTGTACGATGATGTTGCCACTGATGGCTACACCGCCGGTGCCGCCGGTGCCGCCTTCATATCCACTGTTGTTGCCGTTGCCGCAGGTGACCTCGAGCGTGCCGGGGCCTGTGACGGTGAGTGTGCCGCTGGCGACGTTGATGCCGCCGGTGACGGTGACGGTCACGTCTGAGTTGATGGTCAGCGTGGCATCGCCGTTGACGGTAATCGTACCGAGGTTTTCAGTAGCCGTGGCGGTGTAGGTTCCTCCCGTCCATTGGGCTCTTGCGCCCGTGGCTACTGCTGCGAGCAGCACGAGCATTGAAATAAATCTTTTCTTAATCATAATTGAAAAATATAATTTGTTAATATATGAAATCATGTTTATAGACTGTCGAGGGGGATGAGCTGGTACTCCTTCTCCACGTCCACGTCGTCGGTGGGCTTCACCGGCACGCCCTTGAGGGCGAGGCAGAGGCCGCCGGCCTTCTGGGCCTTCTTGTCGGTGGAGACGATGCGTGTGGGCTGGTCGGATGTGCGATGTGGGGCACATCGAGGGTAACAGGTTCGTTAAAAACGGCACAAAATTAAGAAAAAACAATTGAAAATACAAGAAAACCGCACTTTCAACGGCAAAAATATAAGATTCTGCGACTTTTTTCAAGATTCTGCAAGTCGAACCGGACGTCAGCCATCACATCGGGAGGTAACAAAAACAGTATCTGTCCCCATGATTCCCGCGGCTTTCCCACCCTTTTTCGTGACGATTTGTAAATTTTTCGAGAGGAAAGGAATTAATCTGCAGAAAGTTTCGTATCTTTGCAGAGTCAAACTGAGAATTGCTATGGCAGCATTATTATTTCTTCAACTGGTCGTCGTTATAGCGATGATATACATCGGTGCCAAGGTGGGTGGCATCGGTCTGGGTATCTACGGCATGGTAGGTGTTTTCGTCCTGGTGTTCGTCT
>Ga0310696_10001523_pt1 | contig 33286 bp, 74 predicted proteins | sample AusTroGonzalo_MG_4_FD_203885 | JGI IMG/M metagenome (GOLD analysis project Ga0310696, IMG submission 203885) | Bovine rumen microbial communities from tropical cattle in Woodstock, Queensland, Australia - Gonzalo_02 (v2) (version 2) | ecosystem: Host-associated > Mammals > Digestive system >... | reverse complement strand
CCTGGGTGAACACGCCATTTCTGTATTCAAGCGCGATCGAACAACCATCGAGCTTTTCCGTTTCGATAACAACCTTATGGCTTTTCTCTCTGCATCGATCGAACCATTCATCCATTTCCGCTGGTTTATTCGCTTTCGCTTGGGAACCCATGATGATGGAGTGCTTGACTTTTGCAAAGCCATCGGTATGGTCCGCGCCTACACCAAACAATAGATTGGAGGTAGGGTATTTGGTTTGAAGTTCATCCCAGAGTTCATCGTATTCTAGGTCTGACATGATTGGTTCAGAACCGTTATAATACGCATCCTGGGCTTGTTTAAGCTTGTTTTCTAGTTCCTGCTGATTCATATATATCTTTGATTAAAAACTCGTTTAAAACGCGATTATGGTTCCGATTCCTGACCTACAGACATATCGCTACATGGGATATGTAATTCATATTCTGGATGGGATGGAGTTTGGTAATACTTTCCCTGATCGGAAACCATAGTACAAGACAGTACAAACACCACAATAGACCATATTACTGTCCATGGAAGGATAACATTTTCATAAATCTTCACGCTCTTATCCTCTTCCTCTTCAGGTGTGTAATGTTCGATAATGTTCATATTCATAATATAGAAAAATAACCGGATTGTGTAAACCCGGTTATATTTATTTGGTTATTTTCTGACAATTACTTACGGAAGTACTGGTAACGTGTCCTGTCAATCTTTTCCAACTGATTAGGAGTAGGTTCCAAATCCTTGAGATGTTCGGGGAGATTGTGCCATTCCTCGATGTTACGTTCAACAGACTTCGGACCATAAGTATTCCATCCGTCATGTGGACCAGTCCAGTCATTGGTACTACGGTCCTTCTGGTATTTGATCGGAGTGCACGTTTCTTCGTCGTAACCTTCTTCGTCGACCACGATTCCGTTCATCTGTTCCTTTTCACGAGCACGACGACCACGACGAGAGTTTTCCTTCCACTTCTTGATTCCCTTATGACCGACACAACAGACAGGGAACTTGGCAACTTTACGATAAGAACGACTCATATTATATCCTCTTGTTGATATTTATAATATAGTAAATTCTGGGAATCTTGTCAACCCCCAGAATTGAATTATCTTGTGCCATCATCTATCACAATGGATTCAGTTCCATCCTGTGATTTAATTTCTGTTGGAAGAACAGCATATTGTGTAACGGCTTCGAATGAGAATGGGTCTGTGACATGACAATCGTATGGCCACCAACCCATCTTCTTACTTCTCTTATTCCGAACGAGTTGAACTGGCATCATCGTGTAACGTCTCGTATCTCCCCAGTATGTGCAGACAAGACCGAGAACAACATGGTTGAGTAAATACTCCATGGAGTTCTCAGTAACTGGGACAAACTGTAACGTAGTTTCCAACATCTTATCCATTCATTCCTCCATTACGGATCCAGACCCTGTTTCTTTGCCAGATCGATGAAATACTGTTTCGTCACCAAATCCCATTCATCAATCGCCATTTCAATCTTGTCCACGAAAAACCTAATCATGGCATCGTCACCATTTCCGATAGTGGACACGATCAATGTTCCAGTTTCAACAGCTACGAAACTTATTGCCCATTCATACTTATGCAATTCGCATTTGATAGGACAAACGTCATTCTTATTGAGATTGACAATCGTTCCATACTTCATTGCCTTGATTTTTCTGAACATTCTTTCTTTTTGTTCTTTCGTGTATGCCATAATAACCTCTTGATATTACTAATATAGAAAAAACCGGACATTTTGTCAATGCCCGGGTTAGAGGAAAAAAGATTCAGATTATCGCTGAACTTGAACAGTCTGGAGCGCAAACACAGCGAGCAATGCTTGCAACTGTGCCTTGAGTTGCGGATTAGCATCCAGCAACGTACGGAGCGTGTTCACCAGGTTCTGATCAACAGCAGGAGTAGCAGTTGCGGGCTGTGCATAACCAGCAGCGGCATAGCGTTCCACGAACACATGGATCTTGTCGTAGATCTGGGTACGGATTTCCATCATCTTACGCTTGTAATAAGCGATGCGACCCATTGCCATGTCATATTCAGCATGCACACGCGGAACATCAATGTTCTTCGCGAGCTTCGGAACAACAGCCTTATAGCCACGCCACATGGTACGATAGGTACGGTAAATCTTGCTGAGTTCAGTGATACCAGTCCGGTCAGCACCGACAAGCATATTGAGTTTGATTTGCTGAGACATTGTTAACCTCTTTGATGTTCTGTTGATATTATCAATATAGTAAATTCTAACATTTTTGTAAAGATGGAATGTTAGAATTAACCTTTACGATACCTTCTGGAATAGCTGATGATAATGCACTTTTGTAGTTTGGCAAAGAACTGGTCCAGTGCAGTACGTACTTGTTCCGCCGTTATATCCTTAAAATATTTCATGGATATGTCAGATCCAATCGGTCCATGTTCACGATCCCAGATGCGGTTAGTCCGGCCAAGATATGGATCCAGGCAGAGATACCCAGGTCCGGAACCACCGGCAGGAAGTACATATCGTGTACCCTTGAATTCAAACAATTCGTCAGGATAAGTTTCGCGGGGAAGGTAATAATAATCCTTACCGCAAGTAGCGTGCGGACCACGTTTGAATCCGTAGCTACGTACCAGCTGATCGTATTCTTCTGCCGTCATTAGTTAAGTTCCTTGATTTCCATGTTTCCGTCATATCCATAGATGAAAACACCATCAGGACAATGAATTTCATGTTGAACCTTATGAACACCGGCATGGAATTGGTGCCAATAGGGTTTGGTATATGTACCTGCTACAAACCCTGCAAATTGTTCTCTTGTCAATCCTTTCCACCATTCATGGGTTTCAGCATCAAAGAGGTTGAAGACTTCATAAGAATTGTAAGTAGGTTTTTTTGCCATGTTAATCTCCTGTTGATGATTATAATATAGAAAAAACCGGACATTTTGTCAATGCCCGGTTGAAGAAAGAAAAAATCAGTTATTTTTTCTGACGAACGGTAATCTCTCCTTTGTTGTTTTCGATAACTTCGACAGTTGTCGTGATCGTTTTCGTGTCAGTTCCGAATTCCCAGCCAATGTCTTGCACGTCTTCCGACGTATCGATGTCGAGCATTTCGTCACCGTATTCCTTGAGATCGTTGTAACGTTCTTCAGCAGAATCGTATTCGTTGTGAGTCGTGGACAACGCCATGCCATCGGAATATTCTTCGATATAATCGGCGGTGTAGACAGTTTTCGTGACAGTGAGTTCGGTCGTTGCGAGAATCTTCATATCATTACCTCTTATTGATAATTATAATATAGAAAAAATGATTAGAATTGCCAATAATAATTCTGTATATTCTTTCATTCGGATAACTTAACCGATTGTAACCGTCGTATTGAATGTAACTCTTAATATAGTTAGTTCCTGACCTGGAAAGTTAGCTTTAAGGAATTCCATTCTACGCTTAGCAGAATCTTCCTCTTCCCACTTCATTGCCCATTCGGGACTAGAACAGTAGATAATATGTTTTCTATCAGCGAATGACCAGTTCTGTACTGCTTTACCGTTCTTTGGACAAACAATAATATATTTAGTCATTTAATCCCTCCAGGGTTTGCGTTTGTCGTGTCCTTTTCCACGGTTATAGTTGTAACCATCGTTGGGTGAGCTCCAGATGTCACCATAACGAGTCTTTCCGTAGTGTTTGACCTGTTTGGTATCATCCTCGTCATTGATGTCAATGAACTGTTTGTTGTTACGACGCTGAATTTGATTACAGTTGTGTTTCCAATCGTGTTGTGCACTCATATATTAACCTCTTGATTATAATATAGAAAAAACCCAGAGTCTTGTCAACCCTGGGTCATGTTTGTTTGGTTTCAGGTTATCCCTGGGCCGGACGAACCTGGAGCGCCTGGAGGAGTGCAGCAAACGTCGGGTTCTGTGCAATCGACGCAATCAGATCCGGATTCACACCAGCAGTTGGAGCCGGAGCCGGAGCTGGTGCAGTAGTCGGTGCCGGAGCGGGAGTAGCACCCGGATTGTAGTATGCACCGAGATTGAGCAGACGAGACTGGACAGGCGGTTGATGTGCACGATCCCATTCAGCAACATGACGTTCAGCTTCAGCCTTGTAGGCTTCGAGTGCACGCTTTGCATTGGCAACTTCAGGCACAGAGTTTGCGAATTCCGGTCCAGAAATAAGCTGAATCTGACGGGCAATCATCGGGATTTCCTGACGGAGGGTTGCGATATGTTCTTGATTGAGACTCATGTTTTAACTCCTTGATGAGTGATTGTTTGTTCTTTACGATGTAAATATAGGTTTTTTCTCTGGATTTGTAAACCCAGAGATATTCTGGATTTTCTTTCAGCTAACCGATGTGGTTCACTTGTTGTTGACAATAACGAGCTCGTTTCCCTTGATCTCCATCCTAGGAGCAGAGAACTTAGGCTTCGCTTCCTGTTTCGGTGGTGTAGGTTTCCACCATTTGGGAGGTATTTTATTCATTATGTAATTCTCCTTTAATCTTCAATGTGTTCGTTAAATCGGACAAAATTCGTTCGGAACCACAGGATATTCGAGCTTGATGTCAACAAGTGTATCGTAATCACCTGTTACTTCGCTTGCATTATCGAAAACGTTGTCACGATTGTAGAAATTGTCATTGATTTGAGAAACAATGCTATTTGCAATAGCCTGAGCCTGTTCAGAATCAATTTCGGTTGCAGTTTCGATTTCGACGGGAATATAAACTGTTTGTTTTGCCATGTTTTAACCTCTTGTTATGCTTATAATATAGTTAATTCTGGATATTTCGTAAATAAAGAATGACTGGGATATTTCACACAGTCATCTTATCAACAGGAGGTTACTAATCTTAGTTCAGAACAAGGTTATTCCATTCAGGTGCGGAGAAATCGATCTCTTCTTCTTCAGGTTCTTCCAGTACTCTGAGATTGTGGTAATGACCAATCATAGCTTCACGCCAGCTTTCCACATAACCAATCGGATCATATTCTTTGTGGTATGATTCGCCAGTTAACGGATTATAGAACGGTCTGCACCGATTTATACTTGCCGATGTTTCATTCATTTTAAATCTCCCAGATAAAAGCTTTTAAACCGTGTGCCTGTGCTTCTCTCCATTCCTTACAGAGATCATCGTATTGATCTTCAGGAACTTCCCTAACTTTACCGACTTCGCTCGTTTCTGGATTCTTAACAAATAATTGAAATTTTTTAGCCATTCTTCAATTCCTTCTTGTCTTCTTCAGTTCGATAAATATCAGGATTCGTTACAGCCAAGATGGTTGCAACAATTGCCAATCCAATAGAACCAACGATAATCATTATTAACCTCCTTGTTATATTCATAATATAGAAAAACCCAGAGTTTTATCAACCCTGGGTCTGGATTTTCTTTAATTCAGTTAACTAGTAAATGTTGAATGTTTCTACGTAACACCCTTCTTTATAGAATTCCAATTCATAATCATTTATTGGAAAATTCTTAACGGTTTCTACCGGTGATGGTTTGTTGTAATACCAATGTCCATCTTTGTTGGTATATGTAACGGTGATTGTATTTAATACTTCTACGTCTGCACCACCGGAGAGAACACCACCACCTCGTTGAACATTCAACGGATTGATGATATTGGTGATACCACACGGAGTCTTGTACACCACAGTATTACCCTTTTTAACGATAACCTGGGTTCCTTCCATCCAGGTGGACCTTGCCGATACGTCACAGGCACACAGAATGGTGAGAATGAGAATGAGAATGATTTTCTTCATTATAAATTCCTTATGGATGCAATGAGATCGTCCCAAGGTGTTGTCAGTGTAACGGCTTCGGATTCGGAAACACCATACATCTGAGCAAAATCACCTTCATTAAGATAACCAGCAAGGTCACGGAGAACCTGGATCTGGTCATCATTGAGAGTGATTGTTTTTGCCATTAGTCTTGACACTCCTTGTTAATGATGTATTTTGCTTTGATTTCTTCCGGTGCATCGACGAGCTGGACACCAATGTCCGTACCACCATCCGCCTTGATTCCTTCAACGACCGTATCTCTCGCGGCATCGTATTCTTCGTCTGTCGCAGTATCGGGAATGGTGAACGTCTTCTTCATGGTGTAGGTGATTTCAAACTTCTTCATGTGATTGTCTCCTGTTGTTTAAGTTATGTCTATAATATAGTAAATTCTGTACTTCCTGTAAATAGGAAATGGCTGAGGTATTTCACTCAGCCATCTCTCATCATCATCAGGAGGTTATGGAAAAATTATATACCATGCTGAGCCTTAGCCCATTGTTCACAAAGTTCTTCCCAGCTCATTCTGGGATTGAACAAATCAGGTTCATGAGTCGGACGCTTAGTAGTTGCCATCGGCATAGGCTGCGTAGAATGCTTCGTATTCTGGGTCATAGTCTTTGATTTGTTCCTTAAACTGTTTCTTTAATGGTTTGATGCCGTTCTTCGTAGATGCACGATGACAACGGCGTGCTCTGTCGTGCTTGGGGTTGATTCTTCCGATTGGTTTGTGTACCACGTGTGACCAGTAATACCCCATCTGTTCCCGGTTATTCCAGTTGACACCGTACTCCTTCGCAAGAGCATCGATCTCCTGTTCACGCTGACGGAAGAACGACTTATCGGCATTCAACTCAGGGTTAGCCTTGTACATCCTGTGATACCGTTGCATGAGTTCTTCCAGTTTCTTGTGGAATTCCGTAAGGTGATGCTGTTTCATTTCTTTCTTATGTCTAAGCATAATTTCCTCATTAGGTAGAGGCAATCAATGAAACGCAGACACACCAAACAATGCCAAGTGCAATTTCAGAAACGGTAACGATTTTGTCAATTGTTTTCATAAACTTATTCATTTTATTTCCTCTTGATGACTATAATATAGTAAAATACCAGTCTTTTGTAAACTGGTATTCTAAATTTTTCTGTTATTCAGACATTATATCTCATACATCATTTCATCATCCAAGAGCCGAGCAGCTCGAGACATTTCTGAACCGAATTCATAACCTCCTGCGATCCATTCCTTTATCTTCTGAATGTCAGCATCTTTGTTCTGCGTGGTGATTTCCATTTCCGTACCATCTTCAAATGTAATGACCTGATGCATGTGTGGTTTGTAGAATAAACCCCATTGGCGCATCTCTGAGGAATGTTCTTCCGTTCTGGTATCGCTGCCCCACGTGAATCGAATGTAGTTAAACCTATTCTCATCTACTCCTTCACCGATATGGAATTCTGGGTAACAAGGTGTTCTAAAAGTACATTCCGGTCCACGTTCTCCTCTACTAAAATCGCTATCAGTATTATAATCAACAATTTTTTTAATCCCAGTTGCCATATTTTCTCCTATAATTATTTATTATGGGATGCACGCCACTCTGCGGAATATGTTGGCCAGTTACGTCGGAAATCCTCTGCGTTCTCTTTAATCCACTGGAGAATGTACTCTTCACCGGGATCACGACCGATTTTCTCACCAAGTAACCACTTGGCGACTTCTATTGCCTCCTTCTGGGCAAGCATGAATTCTTTATGTTCTTCCGGTGTCATTTCCATAATATATTTATTACCCCCCAATGTAATCTAAATATACTAAAGATATCGGAATCTGTAAGCCCCATTTAAAACAAAAAATTCATTAACCATGTTACTTATACTATTAAAATTAAAAACGAGTCCAGAATGCGAATATAAACGAAAAACGACGCAATCCGGAGTAGGATCACGTCGTCTTTTCATCAGGAGGTCAAAATTCTATTTATTTCCGAGGAGCCAATCCTCACCATCATCACAGTCCAGATTGTTCTCTACAAACTCCAGACATGCATCACCATAGTCTGCGTTCTGAGAACACGTAATAAACGGAGAGAAATCCGTGTTCGTCAACTGTCCGTCCAACCATTTATTGATTGCTAGATCCGTGATAACTTCATGCCTCTTTACCAGAGAATCATACTTGTTATCGATGTCACCGAGTCTGGTAGAACGAAGAGTCCGCATCTTGTGGAGTTCCTTCACGTCCTTGATGTAGTTCTTAATCTTGGTGGTCAGTTTCGCTCTTGCCATAATCATCTCCTTTGATATTACAAATATAGGTTATTTTCCTACATTTGTAAATACCGAAAGATTTGAAAGAAAATTCAGTTATTCCTAACAGTCTTCGTCATCAACATCAACGAACTCCGCGGTGACACACATGTCTTTCACATCGCTTTCGGACATTTCGGAAAGACATTCACGACATACCTGTTCCCAGTCGAGTTCACCGGTTTCGAGCTTTTCGAGCAACTTGTTGGTATATTTTCTTACATCTGTGTACATATTAACCTCTCTGTTATATTCATAATATAAAAAATTTTGGTCATTTTGATAACCCGAATTCTATATTTTCTTTTATTCAGTCAACTAGATGTCCATGAATTCGACTTCATTATTAACTTTAAACTTCGAATGTGCTTCCAGTTCATTTCCATTCGCTACATATTCTTCCAACATCTGGAGGCAATCGGCTAGTTGTTGTTGTTTCGTGAGGTCATATTTTCTTTCCTCACCATTTTCAAATCGAAATGTCAAATTAACGTAGTCATACCTAATTGGATTATCAAAGTGATAACAATCCACTCGTCTTCGCATGTTCTTAAATCCACCAGTGAGGTCATCGACGATCAATACATTGCGTTCCATTCTGGGGTTAATATATTCATGACCCGTTACCCATCCACTCCATATATCAGAACCACAACTACAACTATTGGAATTCTTGAGACCAATATATACAATCGGATTCATGACTAACCTCCAATATGGATTAGATCACAGAGTGGGAACGTTTCCTTGAATCGTCTTTCCAGCTTGTGTTTTGCCTGGTCAGCGTTATCCCCTTGAATGGAAATAGACATATTACCGACATTACCCTTCTGGTCACGATATTGAATCTTGAATGTAAACATCTTAATGGTTTTCCTTAATTCTTTTAATAGAATATAGAAAAATCTAATGGTTTTGTAAATAAAAAAATCTGGACTAAAAAATCCAGATTCCCTTAATAGTTTCTAAATGATATTATATTTCATACTGCATTTCGTCATCGAGTAATCTGGCAGCATGTGACATCTCTGATTGACATTCCCCAGGTAATATCCTATAACCGGAATCAATGTAACGTTTTAAGGAATCGTAGATCATCTTACGCCATTCTGGTTCTGCTTTCAATGGGGTGTCCCATACCTCACCATTACGGAAATAGATCTTCATACGGCCGAAAAATTGACCACCAAGATAGCTACCAGCATTCTCAAGTTTATCGACACATATTCGTGTACAGTCTGCGCCATTATGTCTTTTCCATTCAACAACAATCTTTCCAGTCTCAGGAATTCTAGTCGTGTCTGGTATCTCTAAATTATTTCTATTGAATAATTCTACCTTATCTACTAATACCATACCTTCTCCTTATATTTCGTACTGCATTTCATCATCCAATAACCTTGCGGCACGAGACAATTCCGATTGATGAATACCTGGCAAGTCATTATAATCGGAATCGACATACTTTTTTAACTCTTCATAGATCATCCTTCTCCATGCATCGTCTTCTTTCAATAACGTGTCCCAAACATACCCATTTTCAAAATAAATTTTTATTCTTTTAAAGAATCTACCTGTGAGATAGAAACCGTCTGCAGCAGGACTGTTTATTCTAAGCATGGGACACATAAGGCCAGTCTCATACGTATCCCATTCAGCATAAATCTTTCCATATGGGCATAGTTCAGTACGATTAATATCCACTGGTTCACCATAAATATTATTTGTAAAAAATTTTATTTTAGTTACTTTTATCATATATTATTTATATGGATTATTGGACTTACCCTAGTTATCTGAAGATCTGGAGAGAATATAAAAAAAGGACTGGATGGGACCAGTCCTCAGGTATATAGGTCAGAAACCCTTAGCGGGCAACCGGTGCCGGAGCGGCAGCGTTCTGGAGCAGAGCCCCGAGAATGGACTGCAATGCCGGGTTAGACTGGATTGCAGCAGTCAGAGACGCCAGATTGACCTGACCCGGAGCAACACTACCAGCGACCGGGGCGACAGTGGCCTGGGCGGGGCGGTTAGCAGCTTCATGTGCCGCCACCTGGCGTTCGGCTTCAGCCTTGTAGGCTTCGAGCGCCATCTTAGCGGTTCCGATTTCCGGTACCGTATCGGCAAATTCCGGGCCCGAGAGAATCTGAATCTGACGGGTAACGTTGGTGATGTCCTGGCGAAGGGCGTTGATCTGTTCTTGAGTCATTTTATAACCTCGTGGTTAGATTGTTTAATTGTTTCTTGTTTACGATGTAAATATAGTTAAATTCGTGAGTTTTGTAAGTGGTAATCTTTAGAATTTTTTTCTTCAGATAACCTTGACTTAAGCAGTCGCGATGGTATTAAGCATCGTTTGATACTGTTCACCGTTCAACGATACCTCGTCAACCCGCGGTTCGTGTCCTACCAATTCAACATACTTGTTGATAATAGTATTCATCTTCTGACGAGAATACATCTTACAGAGAGTGCCGAAATTGAGCCTGAACATTTAACCATCCTTGTTGATTGTTTCGTTATGTCTATAATATAGAAAAAACCGGTTAAATTGTAACCGGTTCTATTCTGGTTTTTTCTGTTCAGACAACTTCTGTAGAGATTGCTTCCTGTCGTTCTACCTTTTCACGAGATCTGTCTTTATTGATTTGGACTGTCTTCTTTAGACCGATACCGTTTCGGAAACACTTTCGCATCGGAATATGTCTTATGATTCGGTATGACTTTAATACATCTTCCTCCGTAAAACCATATTCCCTTAATAGTTTCTTTCGTTCAGTATCATAATCCATGCTTAATGGAATGGCTTGAAGTTCCTTAACAAAACGGAACAACTTGTGTTCATATTCATCTTTCTTCGAGTTCTTCATTACTTACCTGTATTGATTCAAACAATTACTTCTTTATTTTTTTGTCCTGGAGATATTTACTTAATATCCCATGATAACCCCTGAGTATTTAATCTCCTTACCACACACATCACATGTTACTTTTTCGATCTTAATAGTTTCTGTTGCCATATAAACCTCGTTGTTACATCCTTAATATAAAAAATTCTGGGTCTTTTGTAAACCCAGAACTTAATTGAATAATATAATCAGATTACCAGACCTTCAGTTGTTCTTTAACCGGTGCTTCCATATCGAATCCAGAACCTTCCAGCATCTTACGGATATATGCTGCTGGCTTCTTCACACGTTCTGGATCCCACATTGCATTCTTCAACATGTCTTCAAACCTGTGGAACCGGAAATATTTATCCCAGTTCTTTTTATTTTCAAGGTCACGTTTAACCCCAAATATGTTACAATAAATGTCTTGAATCTTCTGTTCCAAATAGCTATGTACTTCCATCTGAAGGGCCTGTGAATAACCCTTCATAAAACAGTCGATTGCCAAATCGCGGTCCTTTTCTTCAACGCCCGCTATATCAGCAAGATACTTTGCTTGTTCTTCGGCACTCTTAAATATTCCCTCTGCTTCTTTTTTGGTCTTCGCTATTGGAAACAACCACCTCAAATCGTTGTGAGTTTTTGTAAAACGTCTCATTTAGACTCCTATTGTTTATGTCTATAATATAGTAAAAACCAGAGTCATTGTCAACTCTGGTCTTATGTTATTTCCTTTACAGATTCCTATGGAACATACAGAATTGTTGGGTTATCTTTATGGCAATCAAATTGCTTCATGTAAAGGGTATGCTTAATACAATAGTCCTTCCATTCTGCATCAACATCGGCAAGAACAAAGTTTCCATAAGCATGAATAATAGTTTTATTCTTATCGATCTTAATAGTTTTGGTTTCACAGTATTTGGAAAGGATTTCCACCAGACCTTTAACATGCTTAAGATAATAACCGGTAAGGCTAAACACAGTTGTGGTTGTAGGTGTTCCGTCTTTGTCAATGGTTTCTACCTTTAACTGGGGAAGCGGCGCAGTAATGCAATGCTCCTGTGTATAAGCAGTCCAGAGGTTCTTGAATGTGGTCGTATCAAATCCTTTAGAAACAATATGGAGACCGTGCTTGGTTGGAATCTCAGTGAAGTTCGCCTTCAAGAATTCCTCATACGGAATCTTACTGTTATTAAACATGGACTTGTATGGTTCACACTGTACAATCATACGATAAATATCTTCCTTATACGGAATATACTCCGCATCTAAATCTAGGATCCATGTCTTATTCTTTCCAGCACAATTAGCCATACCAGCAGCTGAAGCGATTAAGCTGAATGGTGAATTAAATGTTTGACCAGAAACCAGCTGTTCCACGATATGTTTCATGATCATCATGGCAATCTTAGCATAATTCCTTTTGTTAAGTCTGATATATGCCCTAACATTAAAGGTATTGCACATGGTAATGATCTCATCCTTCTTCTGTTCAAAGTATTCCAGCGAAGGGATGAAATAATCCTTAATGGACCTGGAATGCATGTTTCCATGGTAATTAGGATCTGGCATGCCATCGATCATCGGATCATCCGACTGACGGCGAAGAAGCTGGAGGTAATAGCAATCCCCGAGCTTATCAAATTTTAAAAGATTCTTAATTGTTTCAAAGTTATTAACCATAATAATATAATATAGAAAAACCCGGAAGGTTTGTAAACCCCCGGGCAATGTTTAATCATCCCAGCTGTGTTCGTCATCGAATCCTTCACCTATTGCTTGAATCAGGTCAAACCAGAACTTAAAGAACCTTTTTATCATTTGTTATTCTCCTGTTTCCATTTCTTACGGTCTTCTACCCAACGCTGAATGTTGCTATTGAATTCACGGTAAGACGGGGCTTTGTTCCAATAGGTTCGAATGATAAAAGACCCAACTGAATCAGGAACAACCTCGTAATCGCTCAATCCGTTGGCATCGTAGTAGTTGTCCATACGACCGGCGATATAACCAGCATCAGCCTGATACACACCTACCAGAGTAATGTCCAAATCGCTATTAACTGTAGCTCTCATTTTTAACCTCGTTGTTATATTCATAATATAGAAAAAACCGGTCACTTTGTAACCGGTTATATTCTGATTTTTCTTTTTCAGATTACTGTTGCTGTTTCTTTTTACCTTCGGGATGGGCGTAATTATGAATGATCGTGGACACGTCATTGATGATCTTTACCGTGTTATCATTGAGTGCTTTACCAACCTGTGTTTCCGTGGTAATATACTCTGCTGTCTTAGCGCCAGCCGCAATGTAACAGATTTTCTCGGACGGAATAAACATAGCGATGAGCAACGGGATGATCATGAACTTCCAGAACTTCTTTCCAGTTGCGGCGAATTCAAGTCGCTGTGCTTTCTGTTTCTCATCATTGTAACATTCATAGGCGTAGCCCAGAATGGTAAACACCAATGCAACGATTCCAAATATGGCTGCGAGCGCTACCATAACACCGCAAACGGCGCTAACGACATCGGCGAGATAAATGAGAGTGATGATATTGTTCATTGTTTTTAACTCCTATTGGTTGTTCTTGTTGATATTCATAATATAGATAAAAATATCAGAATTGTAAAATAAAAAGTGAACCAAACTTTCGTTCAGATCACTAGTCTTGCTTGGATATAACATTTTGTCGCCTTGAAATACCATTATAATCGGTACCGGTAGATTTGCACTACCCACTTATTATATCACACCTTGATGGAAGCAAGCACATCCCAACCTGTCTTAAGGCAAACCGGTGGCGTTACCGCACTATTCTTATTTTAAGTCATAGAGTGCTTAAATGACTTCTTTTCAATGGGAATACTAAACCCAGGTTCGTTTAACGAGAAACCAGTCTCGGCATACGTTAGTATATACAGTATATACTAACTCTACTAGGATGTCGATGCTAGACGACTAAGTTCTTCATATTTACAATATAGAAAAAATATCAGAAATGTCAATAATAAAGTTGAGCTGTTTCTGCAGTCAGACCACCATCCAAGATTACGAGACCTTTCTTACTAATCCCGTAATTCTGGCTATAAAACGCAGAAATGTCATCTGTAATTAAGCCCATTTGCGGAAGCTTTCGCAAGTCCTTGAAGAACTTATGTTTGCAGTATTTAGTTTCATACAGTTCTTTCACTGTTTTATTTCGGAACTTACAATTAGTCAGTACATGGGAGATCATGCTGTCCAATTGTCCTTTGGTACAGCCAAACAATTCCACGATCTTCTTGTTCGTTACCGGTGCCGCATATTCCGCGATGATCCAATATCCTTTCTTACAGCTGGAAACATTTTTGTTAAATACCGAATTCTTAAGCTTGAAATAAGCTGCTTCATTCAAGTTTTGGGCGACTCCAATATTATTCATGGCCACTTTGATTACATAATCCTTATTAAGCCTGTATGTCGCTCTGGATGAACCCTGGTTAATGTATTTGGCTTTGATTCCGTCTAATAGTACACCAATCTTTTCGTCCATCTTCTTATAGGCTGAAAGGTGATAGTCACCATCGGAAAAGTTTTCCATTCCTTTCATGACCTTAGTCAGTTTCTTTGTGAACTCTTCAAACATACTTTATACCTTTACGTCCGGATCTTCGAACTTAATACCTTTTTTCTTGAGGAAATCCAGAACCTGTTCACGGTTATATTTACTTAAATCAATCGTCCAGCCACCAATAGTCAGAGTCTGGAGAGACTTTTCGTTGCAGAACAGAATCACACTGTCTTCACGCGGACTTGCCGGTTCCTTGATAGTCATGTTCGTACCGAGATGTTCCAGTACGATGCCAGTGGAAACAAAACGTACCGACGGCCACACACGTACTTCATGAGTCATTCCGTAATAGATTCGGGGACCACACACGCCAAGATGTTCATTGTTTTGCTTCACAATGATGTCGAATCCACGTTCGATAAAATTGTCCTGCTGGAGTTTAGTGAAATAAGCCTTGTCGTGTTTCATTTGATAACCTCGTTGTTATGACTATAATATAGTTAATTCTGTGTGAATTGTAAATGATAATTCTGTATATTTTGTTAATCAGATATCCATGAACTCCACTTCACTGGTTACTTGGAGATTAGAATTGGTTTCATACTTACCGTTATGGTAATCTTCAACGAACTTGAGAAACTCCTTGTTGAATTCCAAATCGTCTTCAACATCGCCCCTTGTTCCCTTGAATTCGAATTCTTGACCATCCTGAAGTCGAATTTTAAATGATCTTTGGTAAGCGATAAAATATTTGCCATAATTAGGGTTTTTTTCTAGTACGAATTCAACCCAATTGAGGTGACCCCAATCAGTCACATGCGGGATTACATCTAAAATCTTACCGCACCAAGCATGGCTAGTCAAACATTCATAACCGTCTTCTTCAAAATAAACAATTGGATTTCTTTCATTCATGATTATAATATAGTAAATTTTTCTGAATATAACACAAAAGGGATGTCCAGAATTTTCATCCAGACATCCCTAGTTTTGCGAGGTTAATTTCTTTAATTAGTATTTATATGCTTCCCAATCGTAGTCATCTTGTGACATTTCGTAGTCAGTTTCTAACTGCGGAGCAGTTTTAGCAGCTTCCTTTTTCGGTTCTTCTTTCTTTGCAGCACCCGCACCATAAACCTTGCGGTAATAGTCAACAGATGGACTGGAAAGCGACGGTTGAGTTGTAGTCGTCTTAGTTTCAGTCTTTTCGTCATCATAGACGTAACGATTCAGCTGATAGTCCCAGTGACCAGATCGATATTTGCCAGTGCTAGTAGAACTTCCGTAAGTGGATCCGCTGTAGGTGCTTCCGCTTCCGTAAAACCCACTACCAGTATACCCTGTATACGCCCTGTAGCCGTATTCAGTGTACTCTGGCACTTCTCCTTCAAATTTAGTGAGATATTTCAGACCGTCATAATTGAACTTCACGATGTCAATGGTTTTGTCAGCTGCTTCGTTAAGCATACCGACCCACTTTTTCATCGGAACATATTTCTTAATGAGTTCGTTTAAACGGAGTGCAAACAGGATTTCCTGTTCAGTAATGCACTTTGCAGATGCCTGATAGCAATGGTTCATTTCCGCTTCATTCTTGTTCGAAATAAACATGCTGGAGTAGAATCCCTTAAGGTGGACAGCTTCACCGAATTCAGATGCATGGCACCATACTCCGATAAAACGGTTCACCTTAATTTTCTTGTAGTTCTGGCGATTAACCAAAAACGAGTAGCCAGTTCCTGCAGGGTTGTACAAGCCCATCTGTGAACCATGACCGCAGCAGATGAGCGTATCATGTTCAGCTTCAATCGCCTGTTCAACGATTTCCTTAGCGTTCACCGTCTGTTTATTGACTTCAACCAACTTAACGTTGGGGAGTCCTCTCCAAATGAATTTCAGAACAGCGGTATCAGTATCACCCGCGTTCGAAAAGATAACAGTTGCCATTTTATTTTACCTCGCAATTTGTTTTGTTTACGATGTAAATATAGCTAATTGTTATCCACTCGTAAACAGATTAGATTTGAATTTTTTCTTTCAGATAACCCTCATTATCGTTGTGGCATGCAGACAGAATCCAGAAACATGCTGTGGGCCTTGCAATAGGCAAGACTCATGTCATGAGCTTCAGTGATGGACGTTGCATTAACACCGATTACGATCTCCGGACCGCAAACCGATTCCTTAACAATTGCAGGATATTCTCGAACTTTTGTATTTGCCATTTGTAACCTCTTCAATTATGTTTATAATATAGTTTTTTTCGCTAAACTTGTAACCCTTAAAACTGTAAATTCTTTTATTCAGATATCCATGAATTCAATTACATCAACTATTTTTAGTTCAGGACCCTTTACCCAATCCAATATAGCATTTATAAATCGTTCTTCCCAGTTACCGCTATTTTTAGAAAAATCTTCTGCACAGATTCTAGTTCCATCCGGCATAACACAAATAGAGCTACGATATAGTCCACACCATCGACCACCATACATTATTTCCGGAAATCCAACACCACGTTTACTAATAAACTTAATCTCAAAATCATATTCATTGCAAGAACCATGCCAATGAACCTTTATACTTTCAGGTAATTCAATCGCATCGTTACCCAATAGTGGTTTCATATCTGAAAGTTTAAATTTACGACCCATAAATATTCCTCAGTCTTTATACATGAATAATATAAAAAATTCTAACTATATTGTAAATGAATATAATCAGAATTTAATAAATCAGATATCCATAAATTCTACTTCATCAGATACCAGTTTTAGTGTCTGATGTTCACGCTGTTTAAACCAGTCAAACACCGCTCTCATAAATTCACCAGGATCACCCATAGTAATTTCTGTTCCGTCCGGCATCGTCATAACAGAACCACCATGAACGGAACACCAAGAACAACCATTATCAGGTTCCGCAAATCCAATACCATACTCCCAAATGAACTTAATCATAAAATCATACTTATGACCGCTACTAGACGATACTACATGTACCTTAATAGCTTCAGGTAATTCATAAATATCATTTGTTCCGTTAAGCTCTTTAAAATAATCAATGGTATATTTCATAGTAATTCCTACACTATAATTCAGATATCCATGAATTCTATTTCATCCTGTGCCAGATTCAGTACTGGTCCGTCTGTTGCATATCCCTTTGCAATCCATTCCAGAATCTTATTCATTGCTTCACGGGAATGTGGAATGTCTGACATGTTAAACTTGTGGTATTTACCATCTTCCGTTCTGAAACAGAACCACGTATAACCAGTATTATTTCTAGGGCCAAACCACCAGATACTGCGGTCATTTTGAGCTAAATAGAATGAACCACGCCAGGAATCATCTTCCACTACAGTATTGATATTATATGAACATCCCCACAGGTCATCATTCGGAATGCTTTTGCGTTCCGCGATAAATTCATCAACCTGAGCTTCGGTATAACCTTCAAATAAATCGTAAATCTTAAGCATGTCTATAATATAAAAAATTCCGAGTCTTTTGTAAACCCGGAACTTAATACTTTATACATCAGATGTCCATGAATTCTGTTTCATCACTCAGTCGTAGCTTCGGTCTCGCGTGTTTTTCCGCCCATTCGATTATCTTCTTAACAAATGTATGGACCCTAATGGATTCTGTTTCACCATAACTCCGATCATTGGCGTCAAAAACTGTTCCATCTGGCATCATACACTTGGATCGTTCACTGATACTGACGTACTTATATCCATCCAATCGACGGGGAAAACCAGCACCATAAGTGCTAATATACTTAATAGGAAAATACCAATGGTCACCGCTAGATTCCCAATGAACGTTTATTTCTTCAGGTAATTCAACAACATCATTACCCAATGAATTTTTCATTGATTCCAGATTAAATTCTTCTACTCTTACTTGCATATAGAGTTAACACAATGAGATGGTGTTATTGACTTGTAATATACCTTTACACCCTGGTTATTTTCCGTTTCAGTAAAGTATGTCTTCTTTCTGACATATACCCTACCATAACGGTATTCAACCGGCTTCTCAATATATACCGTGTCAACTCTCGGTTTATATTCCTTTTCGGCATGGTAATAATCTTTAGACTTCACAGTATTGTCATTCTTTTTCTGGAAATTTCCTGCAAAAACTGTGATAGTCAAACTTAACAAAATAAATAATACTTTTCTCATCCTTCCCTCTTAATAATATCCTCAACAGTTTCACATGGTTCAATACTCGAAACTTCTCTTAATCGATATTCTATCGTGCTGACAGTGGAAAACACGGCACAGATAAATCCTAGTCCATTGATACCGATCAACACACCCTTCATGACAGTCGTATACCAATCGACGTCCAGAATGATCCATTCCTGATTGACTCCCAGCAACATCGTATTGATGTCCCAGAACAGCGAATTTTTAAAATTATTCTTTGTCTTGTTACGCAGGCACATGACCTGACATAACAACATGACGGTGAATACGCCGACGACTAAAATGGTATTTGCAAGTTCAATAGACATAATTTAATCTCCTTGATTGTTAATATAGAAAATTAGATATGATATTTCAACCCAAGATAAATCTGATATTTTGATTGGTCAACCTTAGTCTCAACCAGATGAGTCGTAATATCTGCATATACCGACATGTGGTAAGATAACCTTAATCCAACTTCAAATAGATAATTGAATTCATCAATGGTATAGGGAAGTTTCTTCTGTTCAATATCACCGTCAGAACCTGATAGATATGTAGACTCATGGAATGTATCTACATGATAGATTATCATATATGCCATATAGAACATCTCACCCATATAGACAATACCACCTAATGCTGAAGTCCATATTCCGTATTCATCCACGATTACAGCATCATCCTTGCCATCCTGTAGGTAGTTGTCATAGTTTAGATTGGTCTTACCATTGACCCCGAATGCGAAATTGTCGTTCACCACGTATAAGAATTCAGCACCAGCACCAACAGATGCCGCAAATCCGTCATAATGGCTTCCAATTCCGCCGTGAATAGATCCATTGAAATCCATGTATGGAGAGAACTCAAACTTCTTTTCCTGACCAAATACCAGCTGACAACCGATAATCATAAAGAATATGATTGCTACGACGACAGAACCAGCGGTATTTGCATTATATTTAATCATTAGGTGACCTCAACTTTATACCTATAATATAAAAAATTTCTGGTCATTTGTTAACCAGAAATTATTAGAATTATTCTTACAGATACCATTAAATGTCCATGAATTCAACTTCAGTAGCTACATTCAACTTTACCTTAGACCCGCCATAAACTTCCGGTGAAACAAAATCTATAATGTCATGGATGCGACAGAATTCTTTAATGTCTTCATCAGTGAGTTCATCAAACATCTTGAATGTCCATATCCCATCTGGTTCACGAATCCAGAGAGCACTTTCTGTTCTCCAGGCACAGGCTTCATTTCTACAGCCAATAGTCTTCTGGAATACTCTTGAAATCCCTGGTTCGCGATAGTCACACCATGATTCAAAATCATTGTTTTTCGAGATGCCACGGTCAACCATTACTTTTTGAATGATTTCTATACGTCTTCTAAATTCTTTAAATTCCATAATTAAATATCCATGAATTCAACTTCATCTTGCACCAGGTTAAACGGTGTGATTTCCAATGTCTTGGCATACTCCAGCAGTTCCGGAACGTTTCTGCAACGATGACCATCAATTTCAAATGCGTATTTTTTACGAGTTGGAGACTGAGCGCCGAAATATGAACATCCATCAGACGCTTGCTCGGCATAGACAATATCATAGTCACCATTTTTGAGTTTTACGATAGCACCAAGCCTGAATGTCGCAAACACTTCATTCGGAGTGCTACATGTCAGGTTATAACATCTCACGAGCGGGTTTTTTTCAAACACCGTGGTAGTAGGCATATCGAAATAGCCGCGGTTTTTAAGTTTTTTTTCTAAGTAGTCATTCATATTCTATAATATAGAAAAAACCCAGAGTCTTGTTAACCCTGGGCTAAAAGAGATTATTATTCAGATTTCTTTAATGGTTATAGATTACAGCATCAGCCAAAGAATCTACTTCATTTTCTGTTAGTGGAACGTTTGAAATGATTTCCACTTCAATGGAATCTTCTAACATCTCTTTTACTGGTGAATTTAATTTCTGTGCTAAATAAACGGTATCATGGACTTCATGGATGTAAAAATGATTAATTGTATCATGGATTACTTCTGTTTTAAATTTCATCGAATTCTGCGGCTGTTCTTTGATATATTTATCAAATTTACCGTTTTCAAGTGCTATTAGAATAATTATACCTAACACTATTGCACAAAACCCAGTAACTATTTGGTATTCTGAACCAATATAATATATTCCCATGAAGATGGCAGCAATGGCCATAAAAACTATTATAGTTGAACCCATTATAAACCTTGTTGTTTATTTAAATATAAGTTATTACCGACTGACAATAAATGATAAATAGTTAGGATTTTTTAATCAGATATCCATGAATTCTGCTTCAGCACCAGACAATTCAAGCTTAAGTTCAGGTTCACCAAACGGTATATATTTGAACTTATTGGCAATGAGCTTTCTTAAATAGGCCAGAATCTTCTTTTGAGCCGCTTTATCCTTTTTGATCTTAACATTCCTATCCGGCTTGAGAATAGCCACTTCACCGGTGGACCATTCGAGTTTAATGGCATGCTGGCATCCGATCCACCAACCAAAACCGGAGGTAGAAAGATATGCGTCACCATCGCTGTCCGCTTCTCTTACATAAGTATTCTCTGAATACTGCGAACTACCACGCCCGGTATAATGAATATTGCCATGTGCACAGAAACAGTCTTCCTCAAGTTCACTTGCAGAGTTATAGTCACATACATCAATATCAATCGCCATTACTTTTCCTCTTTAGGTTCTACATATTTCTTGTAACAGATGTCACAGCATTCACCCTTCTTAATTACAGGTTCTGCGCTGAATGGAGTACCTCGAAACTTATGGGCACAGAAACAACAAGTGAACAATACTTCTTCCATATTATCTATCATTAAATATCCATAAATTCGACTTCAGATACAATCATATACTTTGATGCATCTATACAACCACCATTCTTGATATATTCTTCCAGAAACTCAGAGAGTTCTTTTAATACTCCAATCGGTTCTTCTTTGTCATCATCCCAGTCATCCCAGATGCTATCGCCGCTGCGGACTTTGAACTGTTTGATTGTTCCATCATCAAATAGAAACGTTATCGAACTACTACCGCAGATGTATTCATAGTCGATATAATCTTCTGTTTCAGCGTCTTTCTCATTACAATACCAATAGAGAAGGAGATCGTTGTCGCAATCATACCATGGAGTTTTCAGATTAAAGAGATCATCGTCATTGTTACCAAAACGGAGCACTAACGGTTCTCCGTAATTGAAAGTCAGACCCGTATCACCTTCGAACCATTCATATTCTGGATGTTCAGGTGCTTCTTTGTTTCTACTGAATGCTATAATCCGTTTCATGCTTATAATATAACTAAAACTCTAGTAATAGTAAATGATAAATGGTCAGAATTTTTTAATCAGATATCCATGAATTCTACTTCTTGGACAATTTGAAGCTTGGATCCGGTATCGAAACCATTTGCAATATATTCCCGGAAATAATTATATACTGCTACTTTATAGTCTCTTTTGGATTCGTAGTTAACAATATCAAAATCAACACGTGTGTCATCTTCAAACCAAACAGTTAACCGGTCTTGGCATCCAACATGCCATGATGTCCATTCCTGTCTTCCATTGCGAAGATAACCAATGCTGAGATCCAAATCAGAACCACCGCGGTCTAGAGTGGTATTTATCTTAAACGTGTTCATATCTATTCGGTTATTGCGGAAACGAGATGCAATACCCCAACCACTGTCAGTCGCCCGTCGGCAATCATCAGAATCGCTAAAGTCATCAAATAAGTTAAGAATTCTATTCATGCTTATAATATAATAAAAAACCAGAGTCTTGTTAACCCTGGTTTTATATTTTATTTCTTTCAGTCGTCCTTAGTCTTGGTAACCCCAAACTTCTGGCGGAAATTCTTCTTCAGCAGCGATTTCAGCTTCGAGCTTAGCCAAACGCAGTTTCTTTTGACGTTTAGACAGCTTTCGCTTAGAACGTGTTTTGATAATTTCAGCATCCTGAAAGGATGTCTTACGGATTCCTCCAACACCTTTCGGTTCATAGGGAACAACATTTTTCCCTTTAGAGACACCATCGTAGACAGCGGGCCGATAACTTTTAGCCTCTACGACAGCACCGATGTCTTCAACATACGTGATGCCATCATCAAAATCGTCTTCAGTGAAATCGTAGCCCCAACGTTGAGATTCAGACTTCAGAATAGATCCGTAGTTATACGAATATTTCGGTTTCGGTGTCGGAGCGACCTTGTAGTAACGCAGACCGTCATAATTGAACTTGACAACCTCGTTCGTGTAGTCAGCCTGTGCTTTCAGTTTGTCAATCCACGTCTTCATCGGAACATAGTTCTTAATCAGTTCATTGAGACGGATGCAGAACAGAATTTCCTGTTCAGTAATCGACTTACCAGTGACACTGTGAATACTGTTTGCAGATGCTTCACCAGAGTTGCTGATGAACATGCTAGACCAGAAACCCTTGACTCCATAGGTTTCCGCAAAATCCTTTGCGTGGCACCAGACAGCAATCACTCGGTTGCATTTAATCTTCTGGTAATTAGACTGGTCTATGAGATATGCACCACCCTTGAAACCCGGATTCATCAATCCGCTCGGAGTTCCATGACCACACATAATCAGTGTGTCGTGTTCATTTTCAATCGCCTCATTTACCAGTGCCTTCGGGTTGACTGTATTGTGAGTGATTTCAACAACTTTCACTTTCGGCATACCCATCCAGATGTACTTAAGTACCGCAGTATCAGTATCGCCCATGTTAGAGAAAATCACTGTTGCCATATTTTTGTTTCCTTATGTTTGTTTCGTTTATGTATATAATATAGTTAATTTTATGGCTTTTGTCAATAGAAAAGATTAGAATTAAATTATTCAGACTCCTCTATAAAATGGTCGAGGACTCACCCTGGATGGGCAAGTCCTCTTATTTGCACACCTTCCGAATGGAAACGATTTGCATAGACAGTGCATTTCGTGCCTGTGCTAGCCGGTCAAGAAACTCCACACTGGAGTTTTTAATTTTGAGAATGAGATGCAGCAAGTGCGGCTAATGATGCCAGTTTATAACTCGGGCCTCTGCATATCGACACTTTCGTGTGACCAGGTTTATGTTATTCTGATTCTCTTAGACAAGGAGAGTAATCATTTGGGTTTTTGTTTGTTTTTTCCTTGCGGAAAAACAAGAACCGGTTTTCAGAAGTCTTTTTTAGCTAGTATTATTAGACTTACGAAACCTATAGCGTCACATGCTAGCCATCTTGTATATCAGTTACTCTTCACGGCCAAACCCGTCGGTTATCGTCTTGAAGAACTGAACAACTCAATTATTCGCATTAACGTTTTCGTTCTTGTTTAAATATAGTTAAATTGGGGTCAAACGTAAACGTGATGGATGATTAAATTTTCTTTCAGATTACTTCCAGAGCTTCATCAACTGACTGCCCTTGAGGGTTTCGACACCGTTTTCAATCAACTTGACACGGAACAGAGTCTTGCCAGAGGCGAACGACTTACGTTCACGGACAACCTGGATTTCGTTGTCGCCAATCTTACCCTTAATAACATCCGGTGTGGTTTCCCAGTTAGCCGGATTTTCCTTAATAGCCTTGGCAATCGCCTTGACCTTAGCCGGATCCTGGTCAATCTTGTGGAACACCTTGCCTTCCTGCAGGCAGTAGAGCAACGTGTAGAACAACTTTTTCTTCCATTCACCCAGGTTAAATACCTTAGGGGTTCCGTCTTCTTGGACCTTATAGAAATTCGTCTTGTTGAATTCCCTTGCGGTCTTCGACGTGCGGTTAATGTTTTCTACCACGAACGTACCGGTCGGAGCTTCGATAGTCCAGGAATTCGTACCTTCCGGAGTTCCAGCAACCTTCGAGAAGCGACCAGCCTTTGCGGCGGCAATTACACTGCGGAGAGTTTCTTCAACAGTCATAGTGGGGGTTTCTTCAGCCATGTTATGTTTCCTTATGTTTTATTGTTTACATTCTAAATATAGTTAAACTTTTAGATTTTGTAAATGGTAATTTTAGATGTTTTTGTTTCAGTCACCTAAATATCCATAAATTCCACTTCAGAACTTAATTCAAACTTTGACGGCGGAGCTATATAAAATTCATGATCAATAGCTGCACGTAATTCTTCTATAAACTCAGTTTGACGGTGATGACGGTCATACTTTTTAGATGTATATAAAATTTGATTGGTTTCCTGGTCAACGATCAGAAAAACATCTTGGCAATGCAATGACCAACCAATTTCTCTACGGCCCGTGTTTTTATTATAAACATAAGCAGCTTCGCCATCAATTACGAATTTTAATTCAGAAATATCAGATTTTGAATCATCAGAGCAGCTGAAACGACTATCAAAAATATCGCCAACGTTATAGGATAAACAGTCTGAATTAGCATCAATAAATCTTATTTTCATGCCTATAATATAATAAAATTCTGTTCCTTTGTCAACCCAGAATAATTAGAAATATAATTTACAGATAACCAGGGTATATTCCGACTATAAATAATACATGGCAAGCTTTAAGGATTATATAGATGATCTGCTTTTACCTGCGGAATCTGAAAATACACTTGATGAAAAAATGACTTGGAAATGGCGAACTAGAGATGGAAAAAAAGTTAAGAAATGGCATACGGATAGAAAGAACTTCCGTATCCAGATTAACAAAAAAACCGGGCAACCAAAAGAGATCTATATCTCGCCATCGGAAAGACTTAAAAGAAAAATAGGTCAACGCAAAGCAGCATTGAAACGTAAGTCTAAACAGCGTAATATCACCGCTAAAAGACTTAAATCATTTGGCGTACGCTCCAAATGGGGTATGAAATATAATACCAAAAGTCACGTACAGAAACAAAGGAAGGGAAAAGGCGCAACTGACCCGTACCATGAACACAACGGATTGTACCCTAACATGTACGAACAGTTGTTACTGGAATTCCCACATGTAGAGATTCTTCCAGATGTATTCTGGGATTTCTATGAAGAACGTGCACATGACGGTGGTCAGTGGTTAATGCAGTTAGTTTCCCTTTATAAAGATCACCAAATGGTTTCGCTTAATAAAGGTAGTCCTTCCGATAATAATAATTGTCCCGATGCTGGCACCAAGGATGGCTTTATACAATTAGAACCGAATGACATGGAAAAAATCACATATTCCCTTTGCGAAGATCCATGGTTTATTAAAATTGCCAAAGACGGATATAAAAATCTAACGGAAGAAGAAAGAGAATTGTTCGATCTATACGTAGACGAGCGATTGTTAATGAAATTGATTCCAGAAGATTTATTATAAAAATGACCGGTTTCTTAACCGGTTATTTTTATTTTGAAGAATAATGTTGCTAATGGGTCATAAGTAGCCGTATAGGTTGGTTTATACGGGTTCTTCTTGTAAATGGATAATGGAAATACTTTTCTTTTCATATTAGTCCTTGAATGCGAGTTTGTTGGCTTCACGTCTGTCATACTTCTTCTTAGACGGAACAACACGAGTTCTCATAGTCATACCGTTTGAAGAATTAGCAATTCGTTCTGCTCTCTGTCGCTTGGACTCTTTTGCTTGTTCTTTCTTGTTCATAATAACCTCTTGTTTATATTTATAATATAGAAAAAACCAGAGTTATTGTAAACCCTGGTTATAAATGTTTTTGTTTCAGTTAACTTTTTAAGCCTTAAGCATATTACAGATTTTCGTCATCATTTCAAATGCAGAGATTGCGTCGTCGTCTTCATAGATATATCGCATAATCGTATAAATCGAATTGTCATTATCTTCCGCTTCATACGTAATAATATAACAATTCTTGAGTACCTTATGTCCTATTCCATAATCCTTGGCGTCATTCCACTTCATGTCACGCAGAGTATTTTTAATAGCGTATTCCAACGTTACTTTAGTATATACGCCCGTGTCATCTTTTCCATTCTCAAAAACCTTTAACTTTGCTGTATCGACGTGTTCATAAAATTCATCAGCATTGGTAATCTTTGTTGCTTTTTCTTCAATATATTCATTAATGTCGGTTTTATACTGTGCCATGATTTAATCTCCCGTTTGATTGGTTACATGTATAATATAGAAAAAACTGGTTAAGTTATAACCAGTTATATTCTAATTTTTTCTAATCAGATACCAAGTAATGCATCCACTGCATCATCGACTTCATCCTTAGGTGCAGATGCTGGAGGTGTAGGTAACGGTTCTGTTTCCGTTGGATGTTCCAAAACCTGCTTATAGTGTTCCTCAAACTGGTCAATACTCTTTCGCATGTCTTGAACTTGTTCCAACACAGTTTTAATATTCTGTTCAATAATATCGAGTTTGAACCTCAGGATTGCAGTGTCCTTTGGTGGTCTCGGTGGTTCAGGTTTATATTCTTTTTCTTCTTCCATAGTCTGTAATTACTTCTGTTTAATGTAAAAGGTGAAAGGATGTCGGAGAACTTCCCCGACACCCTAAGGTGAGGTTAACTAAACTTTCACAGTTCCCGTAAATGCCTTACCAGCAAACATGCAACTGGATGCTCTGTCAGCATGGATCTTCAGAACCTTTGCAGCATACACCAGTTCATTGACCTTGCTTGCGGGGATCGCCATGCCTGCAGTTTCCTTCTTGAGTTCGATTGCAGCCTTCGTGGTCTTGGAGCTGAATCCCTTGATTGCCACTTTGGTAGACACATCTTTAGCAGCAGACACATACGTGGCCTTCTTGCTGTAAACACCATCCGGACGCAGACCGAGCTGATAGAGACGGTATTCTTCTTCAGACATCTTCGGGAATGCGGTTCCAGGTGCAGCCTTCTGGAGACTACCCACAAAATCCTTGACTTTTTCCGAGAAAATCTCGTCGATATTCACAGTAGTCTTGTCCGTGAGCGGATAGTCACCGAGATTGATAATGTTGTTTTTGATTTTGACAGTGGTCAGACGAGCCTGTTCAGTCTTGTCCTTCGTGACCTGCAGGAACTGCTGATAAAGTTCACCATCGCGAACAACACAGATTTGGCGATACTGCTTGCAGTTATGAGTAGTGCCATCCGGTTCCGTGAGCACACCTTCCTGTTCAAAACTGATGTTCAGATTGCCAGCGGACGTGATGCTGATGTTGTGGATGGGCCATTCAGTTTCATTCGGCTTGAAACTTACACCATTATCGGCATATTCAGCTTCCGTGACCTTATCATAGTTAGTGAACGGGGAAACCTTGATGCCAGCTTCTTTAATCGCGGTAAGAACTTCGATAATAGTCATGTGTTAACCTCGCTTGTTTCGTTGATGATTATAATATAGTAAAAAACAATGGAATTGTAAATAAGAAATGGCCAAACATATTCGTTCAGCCATCCTTAATCAGGTTCGCAATCTATATATTATTCAGTAATCTTTTTCTTCACTGTATCGATTTGACTTGATGCAGACGCTTTTGCCTTCATAAGTTTTTCTTTAGATGCTTTTCGCACATCGCCGATACGTGACTTTACACCAGACTTCACAGAATCAATTGTTTCCGAAGCGGATGACTTAGCCGAGTCTACGACACTTGACGCCTTAACTATCACGTCCTTTGCGATTTCCTTTGCACCGTCGGAAAAAGTATCTGCAACGCTGGAAACGAGTTCCGTCGCCTTTGTTGATACATTTTTCGCGTTATTCTTGTTACTCTCCACTCCCTTGTAGATGACAAAGCATACGACTGCGATGATCACCATGAAGATAAAGCTGAAAAACATTTTAATCATATTTTGTTCCTTTTTGTTAGTTGTTTTTACTTGTTTAAATATAGGTTATTTGGTTTGAATCGTAAAGCTTAACGCGTCTGTTTCCAATATTCAGTACTCTGTTCTGGAGTCATATATCTAAGCAGAAACATAAAATTCAGACTCCAAGAACCACAGAGATATATTTATAATATAGAAAAAACTCTGGTATTTTTCAACCAGAGCCTTAATTCAATTTTCTTTCAGATTACTGGATGTTGAATGCTTTGCGGAGTGCAGAGAAATCGACACCCTGACCAGCAACCAGTTCCTTGACCTTATCGACGTCAACACCGTTCACGACAGTGTGCTTGACCGGTGCGACAGGTGCAGTCTGCGGGAATGCAGCGCCGAGCAACGTTGCAATCAGCGAACCAACGTCACTGAGACCATTGACCTGGATTGCAGAGACAGATGCCTGTGCGGGAACTTCCGGTTCCGGTTCCGGAGCGTTAGCGGCTTCAACGAGACCAGTGACAGTCGTTGCGCCAGAGTTAGCGGATGCAGCGAGCATCTTGGACATGATCTGCTTTTCTGCAGTATCAACCATTTCCTTGAGCTGCTTCAGAACTTCCTGCTTCTGAATGTAACTGAGCTTGCCGAGATTTTCGACGAGCGTCTTAGCCTGCGAGATGGTAGCACCATCGACAACACTGTTATCGACGAGCGAGCGCAGCTGACCCTGAGCGTTGAACGCATCGAGAACTGCAACATGAACCTTGATTTCGTCGTCAATAGTTGCGGCATTGACGGTCTTGGTGGAACGTGCACAGAACTGTGCTGCGAGATTTGCAATAGACATATTGTTTTTCCTTTTGAATGAATTGTTTATGCTTATAATATAGCTAAATTCTTTAGAGTTGTAAATACTAAACTTAACACTTTTTATTTCAGGCTCCCCATAAAAAAGCAAAACACCATAGCAAAATCAGCTATGGTGTTACGATATTGTTTCCAACCCGAGGCCAATATCGTCAAGCCTCGTCGTATTGGATAAAAGGAGCCGACCAATACGAAATCCTATTTATCTACTATAGTTATCCTTTGTTCAATCAAATGACCAGCATTCATAATCTTATCATATTCTGAAATTCTTAGATTATGTTCATCCAATAAATCATTTACTTCATTAAATGGATGAAAACCTATCCAATCAATAATCTCTTCAGGAATTCCTGATAAAGAAGAATTATTGATAATTGTCATCTTCATTGTGTCCATAATATTAATATAGCAAATAAAAATGTTTTTATAAAGTAAAAAATTATTTACTGTATTTGGCCAGCTCAACAAGTTGTTCTTTTAAGCGACGATGATCACCAAATTGCCAATTTCCACTAGCAATTCTTGCTTGAATTTTTTGAGTTGACTCTTTTAAATATTTTACGTAATTCTTATCCATCACACAAGCTCCTTAATACATATCGGACACATAATTACAATATAATAAAAGTTATCTGCATTGTAAGCTTAATAGTTTTCTTTATATTTTTACAGATAACCTTAACACAAACATTAGTAGCGGGTCTTGGACTCGAACCAAGGACTTTTGGGTTATGGGCCCAAATTGCTACCACTGCATCAACCCGCGATAAATACAATTATTTAAACACACTGCAGGAATTCCGATTCGTCACCTGCTAGGGTCGGTTCACAGTCCATAATATCTGTGAGTTAAGGATTTTCCAACTACGACGCCCTATGTCAACTTAATTGATCGGCTAGACATTTCTATCGGAGTGGCGAGATTCGAACTCACGACCCTTGGAACCCAAATCCAATGCTCTACCAGACTGAGCTACACTCCGCAAGTTTTTTAGGTGGTTCCACCACCGCTGGACTACCAGCATAACGTTTTTTAGTTTCTAACAAAATAGTAACGTTGTTTGCTATATCTTTCGAATTTTAGCTACATTAACCGGTTGGCGCCACAAGTCTGGTGATCAACTCCAATGAGGGCACGTTGACGTCGGTGTTAACTATCTTGCTTTGTTTTGCAAAACGATATCGGGGATCTACCATTCCCTGCTTTGGCTGCGGATTACCCGCCGCCTGGACCTGACCCATACTTAATAATACGGCAATTATAGCGCCTGCGGAGAGACTCGAACTCCCAACCCCCGGGTTACAAAGCCGGAGCTCTACCAATTGAGCTACACAGGCTAACCAAGATTACGCAATCATAGACTTGAGATGCTTGATCTTGCGCTTGTCCGGATGATCCTTGGCCTGTTCCGTCGCAATAGCGGCCTTGACCTTTGCTTCATCAACAACCTTCGGTTCTGTGCACGGCGCGACTTCTACCATGTGGAACGGCTGACCGGTACGCTTGGCCTGACGAATACCTGCACGAATGGAACGTTGACGCTGATTCATTTTTTAACTCCTTGTTAGTGGTTTTGTTTTGTTACATTCATAATATAGTTAATTTCTTAACTATCGTCAACTGATATAATGTGAAACATTTATTCAGTCAACTTTAAAAAGATTAGCAAGCCTTAATCATCTCATCGCGATTTATTGACTTTCAGTAAGTACGTGATGGACTCGAACCACCGACACACGGCTTTTCGACCGCTGCTCTACCAAACTGAGCTACCGTATTACTTGCTTTTCGTGGCCAAGATCGGACTCGAACCGATACGCCCTTACGGACCCCGAATTTTAAGTTCGGTGAGGCTGCCAATTACTCCACAAGGCCATAAGATATAGATTAAACTAGGTTCTATATCGACCTGTTAGTTTTTATATAGATAACTAACAACTCCCGCTTTTAGTTTTACCATGTTATTATTACTCTAAATAATGGTCCAAAGCAGTAAATACCATTTAAACCAAGGAAATTTTATATATTAAATCTCGAGCTTTAATATATCTTATATAACCTTAGTGGTTGAATTCAGCGTATCAACCAAACGCTTCGTGCTCAATGAAGGACTCGAACAACTTCAAGGTGATTGCTCACCATAGCTCCTTTTACGGTTGCTACGCGTTTACCAATTTCGCCAATTGAGCAATAGTGCGGTATGCAGGACTCGAACCATGCAAGCCTTTCGGCATCCCGGTCTTACGGCCAAAACGTGTTTACCAGTTTCACCAATACCGCAGTTATTTATTGTCGTGATGATTATCAGCGACAGGTTTTAATATAGAAAATTATGTTCTAATTGTCAACCTATCGTGATGTGTTTCATTTCTTTCAGATGACCTTGCTAGTCGTCGTCATCCTCATCATCCTCAACCGGTTCTTCATCGTCATAAACGGAATCATAACCGCATTCGGGACACTCCCAACCTTCTACCAACTGATGATCGATGTGTGGATCATCGGTGATCATTCTCTTTAGTTTGGAATCACAGTGTGGACATTTCATTTTAAAGCTCCTTGTTACATGATATAATATAGTAATTTCGAGCTAATAAGTAAAAGAAAAACGACCCGAACTATTTGTTCAGGTCGCATCAGGAAATCACAATATGACTAACAGGTTTTAGTCGGCAACATGAATCATATGCACACCGTAATGCTTTGCGTCACCCAGCATAGATGCATCAGACTTCCAGCCGTACTTCACACCATCACCAGTGTGCCACTGACACGCCATCTTGCCGGTAATCATGTTACCATCCTGCATGAACTTCGCGAACTTCGAATCACGGAGCGAACGACCATCGCCAAATGCTTTCTGGTGGCGAGCAGCGTTAAGCATTGCATGATCAAGAGAAACAGTTTTCTTCATGTTTTATTTTCCTTTTTTTGTTGTAGTTAAAACTTTGGAGTAGGCTGGCTGAATTACCAGCCTACCTTTCACACGGCAGAGTCGTGCTCAATGCAGGAGTCGAACCAATGCAAGATCACCAGAACTAATGTTCCAGCTATGGAGGCATTACTCCACTGACCGGACCGGCCTTTAACCAGTCTGTGTTTACCACTTTCACCAATTGAGCATAGTGCGGTATGAGGGATTCGAACCAACTCAAGTCTTGCGACGTCCCGATCTTTCGGTCGAAATGTGTTTACCAAGTTTCACCAATACCGCAAATATGTATAGTGCTCAGTGTAGGATTCGAACAACTACAAGGGGATTGCTCCCCAGGGCTCCTTTCGGTTTACCCTGCGTTTACCAGTTTCGCCAACTAAGCAGATTTGTGCGGTTTCACATGAAGGCACCGCACAGCCTTTCGGCTAACTTAAATTAGCGGACCTTGAAAGCATTGACGAGCGCAAGAACTGCGAGAGCAGCAATAGCATCGTTCGAGACCGAGACTGCAGTGAACTGCGGGACAGCGACAGCCGGCTTTTCCGGTTCGATAGCCGCAATAGAATCCTTAATTGCACCCGGAATCTTTGCGAGATAGTCATCAATGTCGTTGATGACGGTCTGAACCGACGGAACGGTGTCAGCGAACTTTTCACCCTGGAGAATTGCCTTCTGTTCCTTGAGCATCTTTTCTTCTGCAATGAGAGTCTTGCAACGTTCGATAGCTTCAGTATTCTTCATATTATGTTTTCCTTTGTGTTTTAAGTGTTAATTGTTTTTGATTTACGTTGTTAATATAGTTAATTTTGAGTGGTTTGTAAACCCTGGTTGAAAGAGTTTTTTATTCAGTCAACCATTAAATGTCTTCAGGATCACCGGTTTCGTAGTCGA
>Ga0310696_10001522_pt1 | contig 33341 bp, 12 predicted proteins | sample AusTroGonzalo_MG_4_FD_203885 | JGI IMG/M metagenome (GOLD analysis project Ga0310696, IMG submission 203885) | Bovine rumen microbial communities from tropical cattle in Woodstock, Queensland, Australia - Gonzalo_02 (v2) (version 2) | ecosystem: Host-associated > Mammals > Digestive system >... | reverse complement strand
GACACCTTGCCGGCGTTCGCAGGATCGGCAAGGCCGCGGACATACGGCGCCTTCGCCTTCTGGAGCTTGTCCCACGCCGACTTCTCCGCCTTTGTCGCAGTTCCCGCCGCGACCTTCGCCGCGATGTCGTCGTAGCCAGGGTCGTGGATCGTCACCGTGCAAACGCTGCCCTCTCCAAGTTCCATGCCGACCGGCTCCGCCAGCTGCAGCGTGAAGAACTCATCGTCTTCCACCGTCTTGTCCGTCTTGACCGGAATCGTGACGACCTTCTCCCCGATCTCGCCCGCCTCCCAGCTGAGCGTCAGCGGGAACTTCAGCCCGCCCTTCGGCGTCTCGCCGCCCACCGACCCAGTCTTCAGGTCGATGTCCGCCGCCACGGCGGTGTTGTATGTCAGGTAGAGCTTGACGCTGCTCGCCGCAAACGCGTTGCCGCCATACACGCGAATCATGGCATTCGAACCCTCATCCGCCTCCACGACATCCGTGCAGAACTTCGCGTTTCCGACTGTCGGTGCAATCGTGTTCCACCACGCTGGATCGGTCTCAATGGGATCATTGTAGTCGAACACGATGGATGCCGCATTCGTAATGACCACCTTCGCCGGCGCATCATCTCGCACCTTGATGCGGTAGGTCAAATGCCCCTCGCCACGGAACGTCTCATCGTTCGGCGGAAGGAAGCCCGCGATGATATCGTTTGGCCATCCTGTATCGGTTGTTGGATCAACGATGCGCATGTACCAAACAGCCTCGCCCTTCTCCCCGTCAAGTGAGAGCTGGGTACGCACAAGGAAGTTCGTGCCCTTCATCGTTGCCTCGCTTGAACCGCTCTGCTTGCCAACCAAGCCGAGGTCAACCTGTTCCCCAAACACCACCTCGCCCATCTTGAAGGTGCTCCAGTCGAGATACTGGCTCAGCGAGTTTGTGACAAACACCTCCTGCGCCGCCGCAGTGGCATTCGTCTTGTTCTCGAAATAAACGGTATACGTCAACCACTCGCCGGGCTTCATGAAGCGCCTTTCGCCCGAACCGGCGGGACCAACGATCTCGTTGGGATCCTGCGAATTGCGCTTATACGTCTTCTTTTTATCCTCTGGCGGATCGTCAAGGTCTTCTATCTCTTCCACGCTGCAGCAGAGGGGATATGTTCGGCACTGCAAAACGTCGTCTATTGCTTCAAGGAGAATCATCTTTGCGCCGATTTCAGCCGCAAGCGCATCCTTTTCCTGGAGCAGTCGGCTTTTTGCATTCCCCTTCTTGATAAGGTCGTGTACAACAAACACCGTGCCTGCAATTTCGCAAATGTCTTTAAATACTTGCGCTCCCTGAGGGCCGAATCTCGCAACGATTAACTTATTGTACTTGCCCCAAAAATCAGCCAGGCGATTGAACAATCCCTCAAGTTTCGAGAAGTTGGCGGACAACATCGCAACATTTTCAATAAGCTCTCCCGCGTCAAGCAGAATTTTCGCAAGTTCTTCCGCAGCCTCCACTCCATCCTCGGCCCCAGCGACCGAATTGACCGAATCAGTCACTTGGATCGTCCGAATAATGTCAATGGCCATCGGACCTAACTTTGCCAGCAGTTTGCAACCCTTGGCCGCCTTAAGCCCCTGGCCAGCCAAAATCCATAGTAATTCCTTGTTGACGTCGCGCAATGCCCGTTCCTTGGATTCCAGATCATCGCAAAGCCGCAATGCGGACAAAGCAAGATTGTACATTGAGTTCCATGCCTTTACATCCTTTTGATAAAGTTTGCGATTGTGAACACAATCTCTGTCCTTCGGCGGGCGTACAGGATGGTTATTGGTGAGCAACAATAGACATTGTTGGATTGTCGCCAGATTTGACGAGGCGGATTTCAACATCAGAGTGGTAGTTGTTGCACGTTTCAAGATCGCCCTGCCATTAGATGCGGTCAACTGAATATTGTTCGTTTTCACTATATCAAAGGCCGTAGTGGCACCTGCGACAACTTCAACCGAATCGTTCAGTGTGTAGTCTGCATAGTCATCGCCGCCGTATAACACAACGTAATCTCCAGCGGGAAGCCCGGTGAACGAATACGTCCCGTCCGCTGCCACAGAGACAAAGCGCTCGCCCCAGTCCGCGATGAGCGCCACGATCGGCGCATTTTCGCTCCCGTCCCCCGAAAACCTACCGCCGATTACGCCGCATCCATCGAGCTTAAGCGAGATGGATGCGAATTTGCCTTCTGACATGACGAATGCACCCGCAGCTGCCCTATCGCCGTCCTGAGCGAAGAGCGCATATGCACCATCCGCCAATCCGCGAAAAACATACCGCCCGCCAGCCGTCGCCTCGGCTTCAAATGTCGCCTGAGACGAAAGGTCTTGCGCGAACACAACCGTGTCTTCCGTCGCCCCATCGACTTCCACATAAGATGACGCCGTGAACGCCGGCACGTTAAAATCAATGCGCATGTCGTCGACACGGCATGGCTCCGTCACATAGCGTCCGTTAGCATCTGTCAGGGCGCGGACGATGAAATCGCCATTCGTCACAGAAACAAGATAATCGCCGACGGGCTCGCCATGGGAATCCTTCACCGTGCCATAATACACACCGTTCGTCCCCCCTGTGGCAACCAACTGGGCAAGCTCCTTGGCTCTGACATAACTTGTCGGATCCTCTCCTCGCCGCCCCAACCGTGTAGCCGCCTCGGCGATTGCGGCATCGTCCGCCCTGTGCAGGACAATGTCCGTCTCCTCCACTGGCGTGGTTCCGGCAACATAGAAGAAGTTTATCTTACCCGTTTCGCCAGGAAGGAGAACCCCCGCGCTTCCAGACGAGCCGGCGCCGACGAAATAGAGCTTTTCGTGCTGCTGCCCGTCATCCACAAGGCAAAACGCACCGTCTCCGACGCGAGACACCTCGAACACCGGCGCAATGGCATCGGCATTCCCGTCGTTGCCATATTCAATTTGGCAAAGATGGGCTCTTCCCTCGCGCACAGCCTCCGGAACGACAAGCCGCGCCCAGGATTTCGCCTTCGCCGGCTCCGAAGTGACGGTCAACGCATGAGCAGAGACAGTCTCCCCTCCGTTAGTGTCGCACAGTACTATCTTATACGTGCCGCCTTGCGTCAGCGCGGCCCCGTCAACCGTAATGCTCATTACGGATTCAGTGTCGGACTGCCAGTTAACACACCTGACGTCGACACCATTGGCGGCCCGCACCTTCACTTCCGACACGCCACCGAACCCAGCACCCGTCAACTGGATTGTAGCGCGTCCGTCATGGGGAACGGTTGCGGCGGAAAGCCCCAGTATCGCCATCGATCCAGCATTGAAATCGACCTCGTACGACACTTCCGACGAAGTGTCGTTTTCAAGGCGAATGTAAACCTCTGAGACGTCTGCAGGCACAAGGAAATACAATAGCCCGCCATTACACGACACGGAGCCGATGTTTGCCGTATCGGTCGGCACGCGTCCGGAGCCGAAGAGCGCCGTCACGGCTCCGTCGGCCTTAATTGCCACAAGCCTATTTGAATATTCCGGCGCGATGGAGAAGCGCTGCACGCCTTCGCCATGAGGCGGCAGAGAGCCCGCACCTCCGTCTGCGGCATTCAAGGCCGTGGTTTCAATCCGAACCGTGCCGGAAACAGCTGCGTTGTTCTCCGTCAATGTTCCCTCAAACACGTTTCTCGCATGATTGACCGTGACAATGACGAGGTATTCTCCTTCCGGGACCACGGGGACGCGGACAGACCGCCTGCATTGCGTTTTCGTCCCAGCCGAAAGAGTGAGCAGGGTCTGAAACTCGGATACTAGGATATTGCCTCTCATCTCGCGCAGCGGAACGAGCTCGATTTTGTCAAACCATCCGCCTGAAGCAATCTCAGTGCCAATGTTTTCCTCTTCCCAGCATACAACGGCTTCTTCCCCAATTCTCCAAACCTCAGGCACGCAAACCCCTGATGCGGTCAAATCAATGTCACTTTGCACATACCGAGGCAAGGTCTCATAAATGCCGACATCCGGCGCAGTCCCCTGACGCGGCTGGCCGTACCAGTCTTTCGCGGGGGCGATTGTAGCGTCACCGGCATCCACGCACGGCGAATCCGCCTCAATGCGGAAGTCGCCGTTTTCTGGATCGACTAATAGTGGATCTCCCCAGATGTTGCCGTTCTCGCCGCAGACAGTCAACGCGTCCTGCGTTCCTTCGCCGGTGAGGATGCTTCCGCCTTCGTTCCAGAAGCAGCAGTTGTTGTAGGTCGTTCCGTTCTGCGGGAAGCCGAACGCCTCCCACGTCTCGGTGATGCGAGAGAAGATGCAGTTGTAGAAGTGCTGCCCGCCCCCCTGCGTCAACCGTCCGCAGTCGTAGATGACGCAGTTCACGATAGGATCGCGCGTCCAATGACGGAACGCCAACAGGCAGTCGCGGATGACGGAATTCGTCACATGGCAGTTCCCGCTCTCGACACCTATTGCGTCGTAGGCAGCATGCGCGATCTCACCGTTCGCAAATACGACTTTGCCTCCGCTGCTTGTCATGTTGATGGCACCAGTAGTCGCATTCTTGCTGGAGTATAGGATCTTTGCATGGTCAAAGTTAGCAGTGCCGCCACTAACGCAGATCTTCACCCAGTCTCCGGGGTTGGGCGTTGTCGCGCCGCCGTCGCCGTTCGTGTCGCCGCCGTGCTCGTCATCCTTTATCGAGGTGAACACGACGGGGGAGGATCGCGTGCCCTGCGCGTTGAGCGTCGCGCCGCTGTTTACGGTGAGCGAAACGTTAGGATTGAATTTGACGACCGATCCCGGCGCGATCGAAAGCGTCGCGCCCGAGGCGAGTGTAAGATTGGCCGTTACATGGTACACCTGCCGCGCGCGCCAGACGACGTTGCCGTTCAACGTCCCACTCGTCAAAATCGGCGCGGAATAGCGATACTCAGTGGCATCGTTGTCCAGGACTGCCGCGTCGACGGTGTACTTGCCGTATTCCGGCTTTGCCTCGTCTCCGTCGCTCATCGTGTCTCCGCCCACGCTGTCATCTGCAATGTGTGTGAATATCGCCCCCTCCGCCACGCATACGCCGCCATCCGCGACCTTGATTGCGCTTCCTTCCGTGAACTTCACGACCGTTCCGGCGGGGATTGTCAATCTCGCACCATTGGCAACCGTAAGCGTCCCGTCGACGACGTATGTCCTCTCCTTGCGCCATTCGACCTCGCCCGCGAGGGTACCCGAATACGACTGCACCCCGTAGCGGTACTCCGTCGCCAGGTCATCGCGGACGAACCCGACGACCGCATAAGAGTTTTCGCTTGGCGTGGAGGCATCGCCGTCGCATAGCGTGTCCCCTCCAGCCGTATCGTCGTGGATGCTTGTGAACACCACCCCTTCCGCAATGCAAATGCCATCACCCATGACGCTCAAGCACGAATCTGGCGCAACCTTGACTATCGTGCCCCTCTCAATCTCAAGCCAAGCCCCGGATGGAACCGAAACCGAGCCATTGACGATGTGCACGACATCTGCGCTCCAGACGTTTGTCCCGCTTTGCACACCTTCATGCACAATCGCGCCATCAACAGCACAGAGCGTAGCCTCCAGCGTCTGTTCGTCCGTCTCATGGCGGAACACATAGAACCCAGCGGCGTCCGGCGACCAGTTCAACACTCCCTTGCACTCTGAGACACCATTCGTCAGAATCGTCGTATTGCCGTCTGGCCCTGTCACCGTCACGCGCACCGATGACGAACCGTCCCACTCCGTGCTGAATGCGATGGGCTCGTCGTGATGCGCAAACCGCGTGACATTCGTGACCGTGTTCAGGCTGAACACATCAGACGAACAATCGGATGCAAACTGCGAGCACGCGGAGGAAAGGCATGCTATACGCGTCGTCACGTCCATCTCGAAGTTCCCGGCAAGCGCGAAGGAGGAACGCGGCGCCATGCCGCCGTTCCTCCGCGTATCACCGCCACGGCTGTCATCATCGACATCCGTGAACGTCACGCCCCTGGCTATGCAATTGCCGTTTGCGATCATGCCGCCGGCTACAAACTTCACAACCGCTCCAGGCTCTATCGTCAGCGTCACGCCAGCCGGGACGATCAACGTCCCGTAAACCACATGTACACTATCTGCCGCCCATGTCTCGTCTGCGGGCATCACGCCCCCGTCATGTACCACGGCATCCGCTACCCCGTTTTCTGAGACACCGCGCGTGTCGAACGTCGCACCCGCAGACGCGAACTCCTGCACGTAGCCCCCATGCACGTCAAGGCATCTCGTCTGCACCGTGCCTCCGGCAGGCATATTTCCGCTCAAGGCATAACTCGTGCGGGCGGGTGTCGTGCCGTTGCCGCGCGTGTCGCCACCAACGGCATCGTCATCAACGTCCGTGAATATCGCGCCGTCCGCAACGCAGGAGCCATCCGCGATGATCCCGCCGCCAACGAACTTCACCACCGCACCGGGGGCAACCGAAAGCGTCGCATTCGTCGGCACCACGACGGTACCGTACACCACATGGACACCCCCCGCAGACCACGTCTCGTCTGCGGACATCACGCCGCCGGAATGGACAACAGCATCGCCAAGACCGGTATCGCAAATGCCGCGCGTATCAAACGGCACATTTGCCGACACGAATTCCTGGACATAGGCCCCCTGCACATCAAGACACCTCAACTGCGCTGAGCCGTCGCCTATCACATTCCCTTTCATTACGTAACTCGTGCGAGCGGGTGTCATCCCGTTCCCGCGCGTGTCGCCGCCTACCGCATCGTCATCTATGTCCGTCAATATCGCGCCGTCCGCAATGCAGGAACCGTTCGCGATGATTGCGCCGCCCACGAACTTAACAACTGCGCCGGACTCTATCGTCAACGTCACATCGGTAGGAACGATCAAGGTGCCGTACACCACATGAACGCGACCCGCCGGCCACGCATCAGATTCCGTCAGCTCTCCACCGTAATGCACAGTCGGCGAGTCGTTCAGTCTGGCGACATCCGTGCCGCGCGTGTCGAACGGGAAAACAGATGTCTCGCCGCATACGACAGACACATCATCCGCCCACACGCCAAGCACGGACAACACCATGGACGCAATCAACAAAAGTCGGCGTCTCATCCGGCACCTCCTCAACTAATTGAGATATCGCAATACATCACTCTGCAATTCTCCAATTGCCGATCAGAACTCCGCCTCAGCACAAACCCTAAAGCCTACGGCCACATTGTGGTCAGTCAAGGAGCTCCACCAGCGCTGGGCCGCACGACACTCGCGTGCCGGGGACTTCCACCACCCACCGCGTCTTATAAACTTACCCCATGATCCATCACCTCCAAGAGCCGGCGGATCAATCAACTTTTCCGTTCCAAGACCGCTGATGTCGTTGGGGAATCCGTCTCTACAAAGTTCCCAGACATTTCCAAGCATATCATACAGCCCCAACGCATTCGGGCGGAAACTGCCGACGGGGGTCGTGCCGATCGACACGCTTTCGTCTGAATATCTGGCGTCGTTGAAACGATTGCCGTAGTAGGCCGCAATTTCGGCCAAGGCGGCAGATGTCACGGTGTCGGAAATGTTTTTGCCGTTATAAAGAGCAGTCATTGTACCGGCCCGGCAAGCATATTCCCATCTCGACTCTGTCGGCAGATCGAATCCGCTGACTTTCGCACGGCTCCTCAATCTAGCAAAGAAGCTGTCTGAATCAAAACCAGTTGTTGCATTGGGGTACTGACTACCGCGAATCTCGTTGTTGCCTCCAGCGAATGCTTGCTGGTTGACAGGCCTTACGGACCAATTTGTTGAAGAACTGAATTCCGGCGCACAGTAGATGTATTCAGAAGAAGAACTGTAAGATGGACTACCCCAATAATTATACCACCCACCCTGCACTAACATCCACTGCTGCATCGTCACCTCGAATACGCCAATGTAGAACGGCTTGGTGAATGTGACATGGTGCAGATCCTCAAAACTATCACGGCCAAATTCATCCGCAGGGCTTCCCATCCAAAACTCGCCCGGCGGCACAAGGCGCAGCCACAGTTCCGTGGTGCGGCACGTGTCGTCGGAAAGATCGGGGCCGACGTGGGAAAAGCGCACAGGATAGTTGGTGGAAGAAGACCCGCTTGACAAATCTACGACTACATAACGTGCAAGGCGCTTGCCGGCGTACATCTTGAGCTGGAAATTGGCGGAGCTGAACGTACCGAGATCCTTCGCGGCATCCCACACCATCGAATGCTTTCCGGCCTTGACGGTATTCGTCGCGCCATCGCCCGTAAATGATGACGGGAACATGGTCAGCCGCCGGTCGCCGTCGTATGCCACCGGATTGACGTACACGTCGGCATTCGGGTCATCACATGCGACGGTGTATTCCACATCCACAAGCCCGTTCCACGGAGATCGTGGCGTGCATTTTATGTCAATAACGCTCACGTCGCCGTATGCGGACGGGACGAAACCCAGTATCGCCGCCATCGCGGCGGTCATTATCATTCGCTTCGCAGTCATCTTCTTTCCTTTCTTTCGTTTTGTTTCAAAGCACTTCCCCATTCGGCGCGATGAGGACATCGCGCCCTACCACACGGGGAATCTATCATCCAAAATCTGGCGGTGGCTTGGGGTCAAACCACCAATCCATCAACGGAATGTCGCGAATTATATCAAATATCGTCCGCCGGCGGCAAGGGATGCCGCGCGAAATTCCCGGAGGCCCCCGCTCCAGCCGGAAAAGGCATAATTCCCGATGCTCGTCACGCTATCGAGAATTGTTATGCGTGTCAATCCGACACATCTTGAGAACATTATACCCTTAACATGTGATGCGCCAATCGGGCGGTGCCTCCGAAGGAGCCTCCAAAAGCCAGTCAACGACATTCACCACTCTGACTGTCAGGAGGCCTTCAGTGACGGTTTCATCCTCGTGGTCTGTGATAAGGAGCAAATCGGGGCAGTTGAGCTTCCGGCCAGTCTCGAACAGCGCCGACAACTCGCGCTTGCGCGTCTTCTCGTCGGAAATGTCCCAGCAGACCTGTACAAGCCGCTTGACCTTCCCGAAATGCCGAAGCACGAAATCGACTTCGTGCGACTGGTCGCGGTAGTAGTAGATCTCGTAGTCAAGCTTCTCGCGCAACGACCTGAGCTGCAAAAATACGATGTTCTCAAGCCGCCGTCCACGATTCTCCGCCCCCTCCAGAACGCCGGACGCATAGCTGATGAAGCCCGGATCGATGCAATACACCTTGCCCAGCTTGAGCCGTTCCGCCGTCTTGAAGGAAAACCGGTTGACGGTCTGTATCAGATAGGCCGATTCAAGGTAGTTGGCGTATGTCTGAACCGTATGAACGCTCTTGATTCCAAGCCTTTTTGCAATGTTGGCGTAGGAAACTTCAAGCGCATAGCTCTCCATCAGGACCCTGGAGATGTCAGAGAGCGTCTGCGGGTTGCGCAACTTGTGGCGCTTGAGGATGTCCCGGAAGAGGATTGCGCTGTAGATGTCGCGCAAATAGCCCCGCGCGTCGATCATGTTGAACGTCTCGGGCATCCCACCGTGCAGGGCGTAGTGCTCGTAGTCGCGCCTGGCCTCCGCCTTCCCCTTCGTCGTCTCCGGACGCCCCCGTTTCATGTATGCGCGGTATTCCGCGAAGGAGAACGGGAAGAGTTCGGTCGATACGAATCGTCCTGTCAAGTGCGTCGCGAGTTCCGACGAGAGCAGCCGCGCATTCGACCCGCTGATGACGATGTGAAGTCCCTTTCGGAGCAGTCGGTTCACGAAAAGCTGCCATTTCGGGGCGTCCTGTATCTCGTCGAGGAACAGATGCTTGACCGGACCATAGACGACATAGACGGCCTTGAGGATTTCATCAAGATCGGCGGCTTCGATGCCATCAAGCTTTTCATCGTCAAACGTCACGTATCCAAATGGAACGTCTGCCGTCTTGAACGCAGTAAGGCAAAGGATGGACTTGCCGCTCCGCCGAACACCGATCACAACCTGCGCACATGGGCTTGAGAGATCGATTCCCGACATGCGTTCCCGAACAAGGACATCCGCCTTGAGCAATTCGTCCAAGTCCTCTTTCTGGTTTTTCAGAATAGTGTTATAGTCGGCCATGAGAACATCCTCCTTGGTCGAACATTATATCAAATAGTGCATTACGGCTGCAATAACAAACACAATCCAGTGTAGTCACATTGCACAAATTCATGAGAATGCATAATATGGTCTTGCATTCATTTCCCCCGCCTACCTCTACACCGCGTCGACCGTTGCTACTCTTTCGGCCACGGCACAGCCAGGCAGCGCGCGTGCGGGATGAGACCCTTCGGCGTGAGATAGATAAACACGGCGCCGTGCTCGGCATCCACCGGGACAAGCGTCGCCGTGCCAGAGGCCTTTACGGTCGTGTATTTTTGCTTCTTCTCGTCGTAGCCGGACACAAACTCGCCCGCGACGCTTGCAGTGCCCTTCGCGCTCACATAAAGCGAGATATTTGTGGTCGGGTCGCTGCACGTCACATCGCAGTCAATGTCCACAAGTCCGTTCCACGGATACCGCTGGCGGAATGCCACATTTGAGACCGAGAGCGTTGGCGCATCGGCAAAAGCACACAATACCGTACCAACCACCACCGCTACCAATATCATCATCCGCTTCATGTTCATCTTTTTGCTTCCTTTCGGTTTTGTTTCAAAAGTCGCTTCACCATTCGGCGATTTCTTATCCCTTACGCCTCACAGCATCCCCTCGATCGCCGCCAACTGAGACTGGATATCCTTCGCAAGCTGCTCGAAACGGGCTTTGACCTCGGCGGAGACTTGTGACTCCACACCTTTGGTCTGCTCGTCTATCTTGCCTTTTACTTCGGCAATCTTGGCTGCGGTCGCAGTCTTAGCCTTCTCGGATTCCGATATCGCCGTCTGCTCTTCAGTCTTGAGCGCTGCATGTTGCGCAGTCAACGACTGAAGTCGCGCATTAGCATCCTCAATCTTCTTCACGGTGTCGGCGAGATTTGCCTTGAGCTTCGGCAACTGCCGTTGCGCATTTTGCGCCCTCCTGCCTGTCGCTTGCGCAGCTTCCGCAATGCGCTTTTCCGTGTTTTTGCGGCTCTGCTCCAACCGAACAAGTGACTTCTCCAGATTCTGACTCTCTCTTTCAGCCGAAGCGGTACGGTTTTTGATGTCGCGCATCCTCTTTTTCGCAGCAACCTCTTGATCTTTCAACGACTTTTCAAGCGCAACGAGTTCTTCCGTGAGCGGCGCGATGCGCTCCTTTACAAGTTCTCCACGACGCATTCTTGCAAACGACGCCGTCAACCCATGGTCGTTTGTGACAGAGTTAAACGCGGCCACCGCCTCGTTGATTGTCTTGATTCCGGCACGTATCATCTCGCACTTGTTGGAGTAGGCGACATACGCCGCACGCCCTTCTTCACTTTCCGAATCAATCGCACCACGCGCCTTTACCGTTCTGGCGGTGAACAAGCAGTTGGTGTTGTACCAGCCGCCCACGCCTTCGTACCTGAACACGCTCCCTGCGCCGGCCGCTCGCATGGGGACGAATACGCCGTCCTCGTTGCGCGTCCTGTACACATAGATTGTGTCCTTTGCATATCCAGGCTTTGGCGTAATATCCGTCTTCTTAACCATTATCGGGCGACTATCGCAGAACAAACGCATCTTGCCTTCAATGTCCTTGATGCGCTCCTCCGTCAACCCCGCCGCATTTGCTCCTTTAGACAAATATCCGAACCATCCAGGATAGATCCATTTAAACGAACTGCTGTCCAGCTGATAGTATTCCACGCCTTTTTCCGGCACAACGCGAAATTCGCAGACGACACGACTTGTCGGCCCGGAGAACGTCTCGCGCATCTCGCTGTGTACGTTTACAAGCTCGAATCCCTTGTACTGCAAGATCGGATTGTATATCTTCCCTGGATAACGATGTTCGACATCCTCTCTGACATACTTCTCTGCGAACTTCTGAGGATCTTTGTAATCCTCCTTGGCTTCAGCGACAAACAAGGGGAGAAACACGCCCATAATTGCGACAGTCATCACTTTTCGCATTATATTCATTTTCGTATCCTTATTGTTTAAAGTCAAGACGAATCCAGGGAAGACTCACCCTCACCAGAACACCCGCATTATACCAAAACACTCTTGAGCTCTGCAATGGCAAAGGCTCTATACTTCCGCAGCCCAGGGCCTCGGTCTCAATCAAAGAAAGTCAATCGACGTGCATTCGCCCTTGAAGGTAGCAGCCGCCGTGTACTGAATGGCCGTCGGAGTAAGACGCTCTTCCCAAAATTCATGACAGTGACCTGTTAGAACAGCCTTGACAAGCGGCTGCGATTTCATGTACTTGATGAACTCCTTGGTCGGCAAGTCGGCGCGCTGCGACACCGCGCGATCGCGCCATTCCTGGCCTTCTGGAAAGTCGTGCCGACCGCCCCACGTATCTACAAGCTCGTCAGGCGTCCCTGCCAGATGCGAGCACACGCCTTTCGTCCGCTCCATGTTGTGCGCGTAGTGCTTCGGCGTGTAGAACGGAACATGGCACATGAGCACAATGGGAAGTCCCTTTTCGACCTCCTTCTCCAGTCTGGCGAGCACATCCGGGGCGACGGCGCAATACACATCGTCGAACGACACGAAGTTGACTCCGTTGACGACGCGCGAAGCAAAAGCAAGGTCGTTCGGATAGCTTGCCTGCACACGATCCCAGCTGCCCGCCTTGTACGCCGCATCCTCACGTGCCTCGCCGACATATCGCGAGAACTCGTGGTTTCCGGACGAAACGAACCAGTCGTCCGATCCAAATGCAAGACCTGCGTACTTCAGGTTCGCGTTTGAAACGAAGTCGATCATGTCGCCAGTATGCAGAAGCATCGCCTTCTCCGTCCGCGCCAGATGCACGGCTTCGTCGAAATAATGCTCTCCAAAGCCCATGCTTGGGTAGCGCCTTGCGGCCAGTTCCACCTTGCGCGGGTCATTTTCCGTTGCGTCAGCCCGCACTATGTGCGTGTCGGAGACATGGAATGCGCGAAACGGACGCTCAGCCCCGACCTCAATGCGTATTCGTTTCACCTTGAGGGGCTTGAAGCCCTTGAGACCGTTTGGCTTCGCCAGCTGCTCCACGCCAGCCGCGACCGTCGGCAGCCCTGCGGCGAACGCAGCACCGCCGCACAGGAATTCCCTTCTGTTCATTATTGAACCTCCGTGTTTTGCCTTTACTCGACAATCCATTGCCTTCAGAACCATATGGAAAATGAATTCTGCCAGTCGTCAAAGTCCGCGGCGGACTGGTAGTCGCTCGCGCCGACACTCTTGCGGACTCCCCCCTTCTCGAACACAACGCTCCAGCAGCCCCATGTGTCCGCACCACTGCGCGGCGACAAAGAGGCTTTCCATGTCTCGTCCACACCGATATCGCCGAAGACCTCCTTGTCCGCGTCACCGACAAGCATGCACTTCGCCAGCAGCAACGGACCCCTCAATACGCGCACCCCCGGCTCCTTGCGCGCGAACCCGACCATCTCCTTGTCATGCCAGGCCATCTCGAAATACTTCTGCTGGTACTGGACTATCGACGGCTCCTGCGGCAGGTCCGTGCGCCACCGCTCCACCTTGACGGGCATGTCAAACGCCAGCTCGAGGACGGTCTCTCCGGCCGGCACGGAGACCGCTATGCGCCTCGCGCCAGTCTCCCGCGCCGACGCGCCCTTAAGAGAAAACGAGAAGTCGCCCGGCTGGCGCAGTCCGACCGTCACCGCGCGCGGCGAAGCAACGCGGACTGTAACGCGCTGGCCTACGGGATAGTTGCCAGAGACCTTGAAACGCACGCCACCACGGCAGTATTCGCCGTCGGTGTAGAAATTGAGGTTGTACGAATCGTCCGAAAGCCTCTCCAACGCCAAGTCGGCATAGTCGCAGAATCCGCGAGGATCGTTTGCGATGCAGCAGAAGTGATATAGCATGGACACCTCGAACATGCCATGCAAATGGCGCTTGCCATGCCCGCGCACGTCGTGCGTACCCCACTTCCCACCACGGAACACGCCAGCCATGAACGCGTTCAGGAACGCCCGTTCCCAGAAATCGAGGTAGCGTGTCTCCCCTGTCGTCTCGTAGAGAAACCTGCAAAGACGCATCCAGTGTATCACGTCGCAAGATTCGCTCATCGCGTTCGGATAGGCGCGTGCGCCCACGAAGTGGTCGTGGAACCCTACCGAACAGACCCCGTTCATCTCGTCCTTCGCAAGCTTATCGAAAATTCGCTTCGCCGCCTCGAAGGGACGCGCCTCCCCGGTTGCTTTTGAAAACGCGACAAGCCCCTCCACAACGCTCATCATCTCATACGACTTTGCCCATTTCTGCGGATCTGGATACCACTTGTGGATCGGCTTGTCCGAGAAAGCGTTGGCGACGAGGTTTGGTGCCCGTCCATCCGCCCTGTCGTTGTCCACAACGATCTCGCGCGCAAAATCCATGAACCGCCTTTCGCCAGTGCGCTCCGCGAGCATCACGATGGGCTTCAATATGCTCATGGACGGAAGCCCGGAGAAGTAACCTGTCTTCGCCAGTGGAACGCCAAGACGCTTCAGCTGTGCGGCAAGATGGTCTATGACACGGGCCGCCGCGTCCAGAAGCGCCTTGTCTCCCGTAAGGTCATACGCCTCCAAGAGCGCCCACGTCGTGTACTTGCGGCTCCACACGTTCCAGTTAAAGCCAAAGACGTTGTCTTCGTCTTCGTAGGTGGACAAGTACCCGTTCGGGCGCTGGAACGTCTCGACGAGTTCACGCGCTTTCGCATGGATGAACGCAATCTCGTCTGCATCGCCAGAATAGCACGCGTATGCGCAGTGCGACAGCATCGTCTTGCCCCAGTACTCTCCCTGCCAGTAGCCCATGCGCGGCTTTTCGTCGGGTCTGTCGGGATGCCTGTCGTCATAGCATGTGCGAAAGGCGTTCACGGTCTCGTCGAATATGTCGCCACGGGCCTTCTTCGAGAGAAGCCTGTTTTCGAAAAGCCTGTCCGCCTTGTCTCCGACTGCACCTTGCAAACGGACAAAGTCCCGTGAAGACGGCGCAGAAAGCTTTGCATTGCGTTTCAAATGAAATGCGCCTAGCGGCAGGTTTACCTCGTTGAAGATGCAGCCTGTCCAGGGAGCACAGTAAAGATAGCGCAAATGCACAGGGCTGTCCACTTCCCTTGAGCCTATGACGAGGGTTCGCTCGCCTTCGAAGTCCCCCTTTCGCTCCGGCTTGCCGCCATATCCCTTCGTCGTCTTCAGGTTCAAGACTTCCGCCGGATGAAACACGCCGTCAGCGCCGGCTATCTCGAACGGAAGGTCGAACTTCCAGTCATTGCGATAGACGTAGAGGCTCTTGCAGTCCTTGAACACGACCACGAACGTGTTTGAAACGACACGCCACGACTCGACCGACGGTGAATTGTCGCGGATCTCCCCGAAGCCATAGTCGCGCTTGAGTGCATGGAGCGCAAGGCGATGCCCGACAAGGGCCTTTTCGTTCGGATGTATGTCGGAATTGTTGCCAATGTCGTTGATGACGGCCATAGCGGCGTTCGGGCATTCCCGCTCGAACCGCGCCATTTCCTCCTGGATTGGCGCGATGTTCTTGCCCCATGGACAAAGCTGGACAAAGTAGAAGCGCATTTCGGGGTTCTCGAACCTGCCCTTCCATCCGTCGTACAGCGCATGCAGCTTGGAGCAGTATCTCTGCGGCTCTCCGGCATCGTGCTCGCCCTGATACCACAACATGCCCCGGCAGGCGAAAGGCGCCCATGGAGCGACAACCTTGTTCCAATACACGGCCGGCTGCTGGTCGACGCGGTCAATCGCGCCCCTTGCGCACTCCTTTGTCCATTTATCCTTCGGCACGGGTTTCCATTCGGAGATGTCCTTGAGGTCTGGCCGTGAACGCGTCCCCTCCGGCGGAGTCCACGAGTCAATGCCTGTTCCGCCCACGTACACGCCTACGAGTCCTACTGGTACGCGTATCTCGCTCTCGACGTCGAGCGCAAAATAGAACGCAACTGCGGAAAAACTCCGTGTCATCGTGTTCTCTGGGACTACCGTGCGCCAGACGGGCTTGGAGATTGTGGAGGTCTGTTCCTCGAACCCCCAGCCTACCGGCGTAGAGACGTAGCGAATCATCGGGCGGTGCGTCATCTGCGCAACAAGGCTTCCCTGCCTGTCGCGATAGCGCGGATTGCCGCCACAGAGAGGCAACCCCATGTTGCTCTGACCCGCGCAAAGCCAGACTTCGCCGACAAGCACGTCTTTCACCTCGGCCTCTCCGGCCTTCAGCATAAGCCCCTCGCAGCAGGCGGGCATCGGCGCCAAGTCTACGCGCCAGCGTCCGTCGCCGCCAACTTTGGTTTCATGCCGCTGCCCCGCAAACTCCACAACGACATTCTCGCCCGGGGTACCGCTTCCCCACACGGGAACCTTCTTGTCCCTTTGCAACACCATGTGGTCCGCAAACGGCGATGCTAGTTGAATTGCCGCCAGCAGAATGCCTGCAATGTTCATGTTCACTCCTCCGCGACTAGGCTCAGCCGCAATTCCGCTCCGGCGTCAAGCTCGACATAGAGATGTTCCGACATGATTCCGCCAATCGTAGTGAACGAACGCTCGCCGCGTTCCGTCCGGCGGACATTCAACGGCAAGGAGGACTTCACGCAAAACCTAACGCCGCCGCGCTCGATCGTCGCCTCGCTTCCCGAGACCAAGATTGTCGTATCGTTCCCTCCTACAACCGGCAGATAGTATCGACATGGCGCGGCGGCCTTGGCACGGATGGAGAACCCGCTCTTATCCAGCCAGTAGCCAAGCGAAAACGCCGCGCCCTTCTCGCCTTTCTGCGAAGTCAGCGCGCCTTCGGCGGAATACGAGAAAACGCCATTCTCGAAAGAGGACTTTACCTTTACGCCGAAATCCTGTACGTTGGTGAACCCATCCGCTGTCTCAAGCCTCGGCGTCGTGGAGAGGATCGTGCGCTCCCTGCGCGTTTCCTGCTGGTTCGTCGGCTCTACGAAGAAGAAGTCGGCCTGCGTCGCGGCAAGCGCCAGCCCCGTCTTCTCGTGCCAGAGCAGCGTCGGCGAGCCGCCGCCTGTAGAGAGCTTCCGCGCATGCCTCGGGAAAAGACAGGCGTCAGATGCGGAGAAAGTCGCCCGCCACGGACCGACGGAAGCGAGCTTTACATCCATCGTCGGGAAATCGACGACGCGGTCTTTACGTTCGCGCGGCATCGGCTCGTCGTCGACGCATCGCGGGGAGTCCGCCGTCATGACGACATATTCCGCAAGGGCCTTTGCGTGTGTGAACGTGTGGTGCATACAGGCGGGTTCGCCCGCGTCGCGGTAGTAGAGTCCGCCATAGAGAAGACCGTCGTCGCCAGTCAGCCTCGCATGGAGGGCGACGACTCTCTCTGCGGCGCGGCGGGCCCACTTTACCCCGCGTTTTTCAAGCATCGCCAGGAGCGGCAGAACGCCGTCCGCCGTGCGCGATCCGGAATACGTCCACTTGTAGGCCCTTGAACCGGCTGTGTTGTCGATTGCCCCGTCCGGCAGCATGAACTCCAGGTGCGCCTTGGCCGTAGCCACCACTTCGGAATCGAACGACTTGTCTCCAATCTCCTCCGCCGTCGCAAGCATCGCGGGAATCGCCTCTTCGAGATTGTAGCCAATGTCGACGGCGTCGAGATTGCGCTCGGAGGTGCGAAACTTCAAAGGAACCACCTCGCCGGTCAGCAAACCGTCCTTCGCAATGAACTCCCTGATCTCAACGACCGCTTTTTTGGCCTCTTCAAGATACTTGGGCTCCTTGAGGTCGTGGCCAGCCTCTGCCATCGCCTCGGCATAGCTGCAAAGGTAGTTGATTCCGCCCTTGCGAGTACGCGGATCCCTAAGGTTGTCGTACAGCCATTTGCTCTGACGCGCATATATCGATTCCAGCTTCGTTCGGAAATCGCTCGGCAACTTGCCTCCGAACTGCCTGACGGTCCGCCCGATGGCGATTTGGCTGAAGACTGTTATGTACGTCCACGGCGACATCAAGTCGTTCTGGTACTCGCCGTCGCTGCACAGCATGTTGGCTTCGCACCAGGCGATGGCCTTTCGCGCCGCCGTAAGGTACTTTGCGTCGCCAGTCCTGCTCCACTGCACCACAAGCGGATAGACGGCGTCGCCGATGCGTCCGTGGAGACGCGCACAGGCCGAGCAGACCAATGCGCCGTCGAGCCCCTTGTCCTTGGGAAATGCAAGCTGGTGCGCAACCATCGCATCGCACCATCGTGCAAGAAGCGATTCAGCGTCTTTGACTCCAACGGCACCGTCGCATTTCGCGGCGAAAACGAATTCCTGGGTCTCGGCAGTGGCGATAAAATGCTGCTTCTCCTGGGGCGAGAGGTCGGCCCACCTTACGTTCCAGCCGCAGACGCGAACCTGGAGGTCGGGGTACTTCTCTGGATGCGCCGTCGCCTCGCGAAGCAAGGCGGAGTCAAAGCAGTTAAGGTGAAGGCACTGCCCGCCGTTCCTGAAATACGTCGCGAGGACCGTAGCGATGTCCCGCGCAGCCGTCGTTCTCCTTGCCACCGACATCGGGAGGATGATGTCCATGATGTGTCCGTCCGCCGATTCCGCAAGGTCGAGCTTTAGGTTCGAGTGCATGAGCGCAAGAGGGCCTTCCCTTCCGCATCCCGCAGTGGCAGAGTTGTTTCGCGATATGCCGTCCCCGCGACGCCGTCCGTCGGGCGTGGCCGCCGTCAGCTTGCCGAACGACACGTCGAGGTCGATAGACCAGAGCCCCGCCTGGAAGAATCCGCCATGCCCGTTGGGCGTAGTGTTGACCCGCTTGACGAGGGCGTCGTACACGCGCCTTGCCGCAGCATCGGCCTTGTCGTCGTTGTTGCCCCACTTGGGCGACTGGCGGCAGACGCGAAGCCTCAGGTCCTCGCGGCCCTTCCAGTCCGCAAGAAGCGCCGCGCGCAGCTCGTCCATGGTCACTAGCCTTGACTCGTCGACAAGGTAGCGCACGGCCGCCAGCGAATCCGCCACGGTCCCCAGGCCCGAACAGTCGACGCCGGAGGAATTGTACTTGCACCCGCCTAGAGAATAGTCCTTCGCCGACGCAATGCAGTCGCGGAACGCGCCGGAGTGGAGCGGCGCGGGGTTGAGGTCGTACCAGCGCTCCTCTGCCGCGCGCGTGGAGCCAAGCGCCGTAACAAGCATCGCGTCCAGCTGCCGCAGGTACTCGCGCTCGAACGCCGCGCCGTCCGCCGGCAGTTCGCAGTCCGGTCCGATGCGGAAGCCGTCGAAGGTCTTTCCAGAATTAAGAACTGCCTCCAGCGGCTTTACGATATTGACATCCGCCGACATCGACGCAACCACCTCGCGCCCGGCGATGCCTGGCTCGTAGCATCCTACAAGAACGTAGTTGAAGATGTCCTCCGCCGACTTCCCCCGCCGAGCGAACATGTCCGCCATCGTCTCCTCGCATGCAAAGACGATAGAGTTCCTGCCTTCCGCTATGCACTGCGCAACCTTCTCAAGCTGCCAGCGCGGAGTCTTCGAGCCGAAGCGGTAGGTGAGCTTAGGATTGATCCGCCCGAGCTCGCGGAACGTCTCGAAACCAAGCTCCGTAAGTTCGTTCCAGACGGGCTCTCCGTCGGAACCGTAGCCGCCGAACGTTATGTTCTTGTTGTTTGGGTGCTGCTGGGAGTAGAAGCGCGTGTAGAAGTCGGCGAGAAGACGCTTGGCCGATTCGCGCGTCTCGCGCCCGGCCGCGATGTCGGCCCTGTAGTATTTCAGAAAATGGCGGTCGAACATCCCCTGCGAACGGACGTCCTCGCCTTCGGTCTCCTGCGCCCGGTCGTAGACGAGCGACCATTGCAGCGCCTCGCGGAAAGTTCTCGGCTCGTGCGCTGCGTTCTCGCGCAGGACCGCCGCCACGTCCTTCATCCCCTTGCGTTCCGCAAACGCCGCCCAGCGCAGGCATTCGCGCGAAAGCGCCTCATAGACTTCGACGACGCAGTCGAGGAAAAGCCTTTCGTCGTCGGTGTGCGCCGTCTCCCTGCGTCGGCGGGCGCGTTCCGCAAGGCCCGTCGGCCCCAGTTCGACGATCGACTCCCAGTCGGGGCACGTATGGCTCGTGTCGAGCTTGCTCTTGAACGCGCCGCCAAAGGACATGTCGGGGCCAAGAAACCTGCCGCCGGACTTCGCCGCGAACTCCTTCACGCGCTTTATCGTCCGCAATGGCAACAACGAACTGTCGGGATGCCAGTGGACGAATAGGTCGTTGGTGTTCACTGCTAACCGCACGTTGTCGAAGATCATCGCGAGCGACTTCGCCCGCGTGACGATCATCGGCCTGTCCGCCGTCTCGCGCTCGATTTCGTAGAGCCGCTGTTCAAGCGCGGCGCGGGAGAGACCCGAATCGTCCAGTTCCACGCCGCCAAGCGGCGTCCACTCCAGCCAGGGGCCGTAGCCAAACGCCACCATGCAAAGCATAGCTACAGACATTGCCAATAATCGTTTCCAAGTATTCATCAGTACCTCTGCAGAAGTTCCAGCATCTTGCGGTCAAGCTTATGCCCCTGGTAGTCTTCGTACTTCACGTCGTCGCGCTTGCTGTCCAGTATGCCCATGGAACCCCTGAAGTTCCACATCGCCCATCCGATTCCCTTTTCCTTCCAGCGGCGCAGGTTGTCTTCAAGCCAGCGCAGGGACACATCGTGCGGCGTCTTGTTGATGACGCCCGTCTCGCCCACCATGACGAACTGCCCGGCGTCTAGAACGGGCTTCCAGAACGCGGAAGTGGCACCGTCCAGATACGTATCGCCAGTGTATGCGCTCCCGTCCTCCAGCAGGAAAGGCTGCGGCGACTCGTAGCCAGCAAAGCGCAGTTCGTGGCGCAGAACCTGCCAGTCGCTGACGAACGGAAGTGAAACCGTCTTGCCGCCAGACGAAAGTTCAAACGAATCCATCTCCATCCAGTCGCCGCGTCCAAGCCGCACCGAAAGGCGTTTGCAGTCTGGCACTGCAATTCGGATCGGCTCCACGAGCCGCCCAGCCCACTCCTTGCCGCCATCCCGCGCCACGAGGTTTGTCCAGCCAAGCTCATTTGGGGACGGCCTGTAGAGCCTGGAGAAAAGCGGCTGGCCGTCTGCCTCCACGATTAGCTCCGCCTCGCGGTTGACCAATTTCACATTCAGCACGAGCGTTCCGGCCTTGACGTCGTTGACCACAAACGGACGCTGTTTGTCCTCAGGCTTGCGAGAGCCAAAAAGCGGCGATACGGCTGGCGAAGGCGGCCATGTAGGCACCGACCACGAGTCCGACCCCTTGATCCATCCTGCCTTGTAGTGCGAAATGTTCATCGGTACGTAGGCATGATGGCTCTGCCCGACCGGAAGTCCGATTGCGCCAAGCAGCGGCCTGCGTCCCCAGAGAAGCCCATCGATGACTATAAAGCGTTTCGGGTCCTCGGCATGGATCGCCGCGACGAGCTTCTTTACGAGCGCCGTGTAGCTTTCCTCCGTGGCCTCGGAGGTTGGTTCGTTGAAAAGGTTGAATGTCACTTCGTCATTCGGCAAGTCGCGGTATCGGCGGGCGAAGTACCGCCAGTGTGTCTCCATTGCCTCCTGCGCAACGGGATCAAAGAAAAGCCGTTCTTTTGAGCGCGTCTCATGGTTGATGCCAGGGGGCGTCGAGAAGCATATCTGCGTATGCACCTGATACTTCCTGCCCCATCCGATTATCTCGTCTATGGCCGGGAACTTGGCTGGATCCGGCTTCGTCCAGTCGTCGTCACGGCACCAGAAACGGTAGTCGATCATCACGCGGACGAAGTTGAAGCCAAGTTCGTGGATCATCCTGATGTCGTCCTCGCGCCACACACCGGAGAAAGAGCCCTTCTTCGCCTTGTCATAGATGTTGAACCCGCGCCAGCGCTCGCGCGGCCGCCATGTAGCCTCCACGGCGAACACGCGTTCCTCATTCTGTTCGTCCGCGGCGACGACAATGTCGTGCGCCGCCGCGACGAACGGGAGGAACGCCAGGGCCGCGGCCAATTTCCCGCTTTTCATTTTCTGATGTCTCAGTGGTAGATGATCGCGAAACCGGGCTTCCGAACGCACAGGAAAAGACCATTGGCGCGCCTGACGAGCGACATGCCGTCTCTTCTGCGCCCGTTCACCACGAGCGTGAACTCGGTGTCACCCAGCAGCTGTCCACAGGAGAGGAGCACATATTCGCCAGAAACGAGACTGGCGACGTTTGCTACCGAGATCGTGCAGGAAGCAGGAAGGTGCACCGTCGCCTCGCCTAGGTCAAGCGTGCCGTAAAGCACGTCGCCGTCGAGGGTGAACGCCATGTCTCCACCCGTCAACGTCACGTCCGCCGTGCAGTCCGCCGCAAACTTCGGCAGCAGCGCGGCATTTGCGACAGTCACTTTGCCCGCGCCAGAGATCGTTGCGTTCGTAAGCGACGAGTAGGCGGCGGACGGCAGCTTCCCGACCCACTTCCAGGAAAGGTACGACTCAACCTTCTCCCTCTCGGTGTCGGAAAGTTCGCGATTGTACATCAGTATCTCGCCCTGAATGGCCGCCGTCGTGTTGTAGAGGTTAAGCCGCTGGCTGTTTTCCAGATATTCAAAGCAGACGATGCCGTAGTCCGTCGTCGGGATTACCGAGAGAACTTCAGGGCAGCCCTGGAAGCCGGTAGATGACGGATCGGCGACGCGTACGCCGTCAAGGTACGTCCGACCGCCAGTGAGGATGGACGACGTGCCGGCAGGGTAAATGGGCGATGCAGCCGACTGGCCATTGCGAACCTTGTAGAGCGTCTTGTTTGCGGCTGGAAGGACGGTGTTGCCATCCACAAACGGCTGTCCGCCGCCACGGACGGAATCCTGCGCCATGACAATTGTGCGGAACGTATTGGTGACGACATCTCCAGTACCGACACCATTCTCCATCTGGCGGAAGCGCAAGGTGTTGCCGTCGTTGGCATCTCGGTATTCCATGTTCGAGTAGTCGACCCAGCGACGCGCGGGCCCAAACCCACGCTTGGCTGTATTGATCCATGGCGACCGTCCATTGTCGTGACATGTCAACGCATAAAGACCATCGTCCGTGCCGCGTCGGTCGTAAAGCCAGGTCAGCCGCGTTGACGGACTCTTCGTCGCGACATTGGCCGTCGTACAACTGCTTGTCATTTCGGGATCGAACCAGCCCACGCATCCGTCCGTGCTGATATCAGCCGCTGTCGGCGGCAGCGCCTCGCCCTCGATGGAAAGCGAGTGTCCGTTAAGATTCACCGTGCCAGCGAAGCCGCCGCCGAGCGTAGCGTCGTAGTCGAGGTTGACGGTGCCTGTTCCATAGATTGTGGCAACGTTGCCGCCAGTCGGCGGTTCGGCGGGGTAGTTATACTGATTCGCAAGGCCCCACTTCTCCGCAAGGTATATCTCTATCTCCTGTCGCTGTGCGTCCGTAATCTCTTCAGAGACGAAAATCACTTCCGCGTAGTTCTGTCCGCCGTTGTCACTGGCATTGTTCTTGTCGTAGCCAAGACCATGCACCACATTATTCTTGATGCCGAGCGTAATGACCTGCCACCCACCGTTAAGCAGATTACTCGCTGTTGGATTGACCTTTACGCCGTTCACCCATGCGTCGAACGTAGCACTAGCAAAGATAGGTGCATCCACCGTATTGCCGCCACGCGAATAGAGTCCGCTAGTGTTGGCGAGAAGCGCATTGCCTCCCCCTTGCTGAGAGCCGAACACGAGAAAGACGTACCGCGCCTTAAAGGAGCTAAGACCTCTCTCCGATGTTGCCGAATAGTCGGACACGAAGAGTCGATAATACGGACTGAATGTCACATTTCCACTCGTAGTTCCATCGGTATATGTGTATGTGGCTGTCGGTTGTACACCAACCGCGCCGAATGAGATATAGTCCATTCCGTTCAGCCCGCCGGTCACGCAGTACGGAAACACACCGTGCATCACGTTGTGATGGCCGCTATAGGAGGGATCGTCGTACCTGTTGTTCCACATCTTGTACTTCGTCTGCGTATTCCGCCAGTCATACCAGCCATTGACATAAGGATAGCCGTTAGTGTAGCAGATTGTCTGGTTCATTGCGAGATACGAACCGGTTTTATCGTAGCAGGCGTACGAGTCCTCGTAGTGCGTGACTACATTAGACACAGACGCGCATGCGGAGGCATCAAGCCAGAGCGTCGGCAAAGTGAACCACGAAGGGCCGATGTTCACCGTGCCGCCTTCGTTCTTTACCGCCATGCGACTCTTGCCGGCGGATAGCGACAACGTCGCCCCTTCCTTCACGCAGACTTGGCAAGCGGACGTAGGAGAGGCAATCCCCATGTTGCCGGTGACTGGTATCATGTAGTTGACCGAACCCTGCGAGGCATACGCCGAAAGGTCGAGCGTCTCCGGGGCCGTGCCATACGTGCAGTACTCGCCGTTTGTGTAGAACGTAAAGTAGTCGTCTGCCTTCAGCTGCCCCTGGTGATGGACAACTGCGCCCGCATCAAGCGAATCTGAGAAAACGAAACTGCCGTTCGACTCAATCTTGAACGTACCGGCAGCGGAGCCAAGCCTCGTAACTAGCGGATTGTTCGCCCTGAATATCCTGTTGGTGCCGCCACCGTACGGACATTCTATGCGATCGACGACAACTGTGACAATGGCGGTGCTGCCGCCAGCGGGATTGAGATACACGGACGACCTGCTGTCTTCGTCCGCATTGCCAAGCCGAACTGTGCCAAGGTGCAGTCCTGCGCCAACTTTCTCCAGCTGTATCTTGGCGTTTGTCGGCTTTTTGTCGGAGGACGCGAACATGTATGGCGAGGCCAAGTCGATGTCTCCAGTAAACGCCACAGGGCCAGTTACGTTGAACTGGTCGTTCTTGTTCCATGCACTGAACGTCCATGCACAGAAGATATCGCCAGAACCGGTTATCGAACCGGCCAGGCGCAGTGCGCTGTCCACCTGGACGCCCAGCTTGCCGCCCGCAAGGACGACGTTGTTCGAGACGACGCCGCCTTTGCGATCCCATCGCCAGCTATTGTTGATCTGGCAGGGGAAAAGATAGAGGATGCGCCCCGTAGGGATGGTAATGGTCGAGCCTTCAGGCGTCGAAAGCGGTTGCCCTGTCGTGCCGGTGGAGTCGAAGATCGCGAGGTCGTAGTTTGTAAGCGTAAACTCGCTGCCGAAGCCAAGGGAGTTGTTGTGGACGGCTACGATGGCATCGTCGGCAATCTCGAACGAAAGCCCGGCAGGCTTTGCATAGATGCATATCTGCCCGTCGAAGACGACCTTTCCATCAGCGGCATCGTCGAATACGACGCGGTTCGGAATGTTGAATGTCGGGTAGTACGACGGCCAGTTCTCGTTAGAGCCCATCACAAACGTATTGGTGCCCTTGATATGGAGCGTGGCGTCGCTCTTGAAATGGAAGTTGCCGAGATAGCGGAACGGCGCACCGTTGAGCCCCGACAGGTCAAGCGTCACCTCCGGCGCAGTTCCGTTTGTGGCGATTATCGAACTGAACAGTCTATGCCCAAGTCCAGAATACAACTGTCCAGGCGCAAGCTCAATCGTCGCGCCGCCGTCGCAGCAGAAATTGAAGCCCTCGCCGCCGCCTTTGTTTCCTGAGCTGTCCTGGTAGGAGCCGCATGTTATCGTCTTGGTCGCACCGGTCGCGACACTCTCCCAAACAACTGCGCCAAAGACGGAGCATGACATTGCGGACGCGAAGAATGCAACCGCAAAACAGAACTTTAACCGCACCATTTTCTACCTCCTTTATTTTTCAATGCACAATCTGATGCTTATGCTGTACGCATTATCGCATAATGCACATTGGAACGCAAGGAAGATCAGTACGATTCCAAACATGAAATACGTCAGATTGCAAACAACACATGCGACGTTTGTGGTATAATACGCACCATGGAGAAAGACATAGCCATAAGCATTTGCACCACCAATGCAATGGGACGCAACATCCTGGCAGGCATACTCAAGCGCATCAAGGATGGCGACAAGTGCATGATTCGCATCGCAAGCGACACGTCTGATTTCCGACGTCTCGCCATGTCGGCATCGGCATTGATTGCCGATGCATCCGCTTGCACCGAAACCATCAATGTCGCTGTAACGGAGGGGAAACCCGTCGTACTGCTAAACGACTGGCGCTTCAGGGAACACCCCAACAACCTCGTCCATGTGCGGACAGACGACGGCGAAGTTGGCTTCAAGGCCGCAGACTATCTCATGTCCCTCGGCAGGTTCAGGTCATTTGGGTACGTGCCAGCCCACGCGGACAAGGAATGGTCGGTGAAGCGCGGACGCGCCTTTGCCTACCACCTAGCGCACAAGGGACATGCCTGCTGCACTTTCAACTCAGGCAGCCGCGAAACCCTTGGCGCATGGCTGAAAGCCCTGCCTAAGCCAAGCGCCGTGTTTTGTGCATGGGATGCCGTAGCCGCCGACGTGGCCTATGCCGCCAAGAAGGAGAAGATACAAATCCCCTCGCAAATTGTCCTGCTTGGAGTTGACAACGACGAAACCTACTGCACGTCCTCGTCTCCGCAGATTTCGAGCATTGAATTCAACGCAGAGAACGAAGGCGACAAAGCGGCCGCCATGATGCTGAGAATGTTGTCGCACCGCAAAGTCAATGTCAAGAGGATAATCTGCTGCGGGGCGGTAAAGCGCATCGTAGAGAGGGAGTCGACGCGTCCGCCAGCCCCAGCCGCAGTCCTCATCGAACGGGCAATGAAGTTCATCGTCGAAAACGCGACAAAGGGAATCGGCCCTCAGGACGTGGCCGACGGCCTTGGGGTTTCGCGAACGCTCCTAGACCTGCGCTTCCGCGAAACCGGGAATGCAACCGTCGGAAGGCAGATACTTGAGAAACGTCTCGTGGCGCTTTCGTCCATGCTGCGCAAGTCGAAGATCCCGATATCGCGCATGACAAGGGAATGCGGCTTCGGCAGCGTAAACTACGCGAAGGCCGTCTTCAGGAAGCGCTTCGGCATGTCAATGCGGGAATTTGCGACTTTCAAGTTCACGCAAAAACGCAATCGCAATACTCACGGCACCACTGCCTTGCAATGACGATTGCGGGCGGCCGTGAAAAGGTCTATGCCCTGTATGCCCTTCGAGAAGTTCCCCTTTTCCGGAGTGTCTGGCGTAATTCGGTTCCACGGCGCCACATACAGCCCCTTCAGACGCGAAGGATCGATGTGCTCAAGGCAGTACTTCACCACGGCGTCGGCCGCTCCGTCTTCGAAATAGTTCGACGTGCATGGCAACTGGTCAAAGCCGGCCTTCTCCAGTTCCATGAACGCCGCGGCCCCGTTCACGGTCTCGCCCCATCCGCCCTTCTTCTCAAATTCACTGTTCCACGTCAGCCTCTTCTCGGAGAAGTCCGCGCGATAGTACCAGTTCGACTGCAACACGCCCTTTGACATGCGCCGTAGATATTCCTCGCGCCCAGTCCACATCGCGTCTGACCACATCACAACTCGCGACCCGTGCTTTTCCACCTGCCCTATCGTGTAGAACAGGTCGTGCCACCATTGCTCGCCCTGCCGTAACGTCATATAGAACTGAGTGGCACCCGCCACAGGCATCTCCTCGTCAAAACCAATGTGAAACAGACGCGGACGACCGAACATCTCGCACACGTCTCGTATCACGTCGGCAACCACCTGGTAGTACTTCGGCGTCGACACCTGGCGATGGTACTCCTTCAACCACGAGTCGTGGCACGTGGAGAAGTTCAGCTTAGGCAGCGGTTCAATCCCGAGCGAACGCATTCGCGCCAGTTCCTTCTGCAGTTTCTCAACGCTCCACGTTCCCGTAACGGACAGCTCCGGGTGACTTGGGTACGCCACTCCTTCGCCAAGGTCTATGAACAAGAAGTTAAGTCCCGACGCAGCCGCATGGTCAACCGTCCTGCGCCAGAGGTCGTCTCTGCAAACCAGATAGCTGTGGTAGCGGCTGCGCCACTTCCCCGTCGGCACGTACGGATTCGGCCTCGACTCTTCCTCCTCCGCGCTCTTCGCGAAGCCGTCTGGATCGTCGAGGAAATCATCCCACATGTTGCTGCCAAGATGCAGTAGCGCACCCCACTTCGATTCCGAGTCTTTCTTTTTACCGTCCATTGTCATTTCAATACCTTTGCTGGAGTTCAAACATGCAGGTATTTTACCATATTTCCGACCGCCATGTTCAATTGTCAACGCGCCATGTCTTCAGTTGGGCTCCGACAATCTTTGGATTTCCAAGCAGTCGATGGAGAACGCACCGCCGTACGTATTGAAGTAAGACGCGCGGCGAGGTCGCTCGAAACGTTGACCGCCTTCCATGCACCCATCTGCGCGTAGCGTGCCGCAAGCGCGTACTCGAGGCCAAACCGACCCCAGGCCACGTTTTTCCTAATCTGATCGTTCTCGTCTGCGACTGCGTCACCATCCCTTCATCACGTTCTCTGCCCGCAGGATGTAGGCGTCCTGTTCAACTTTGCTCAAGTCGTTCCAGCGGACATTCCATCCACATATGCGCACCTGGAGATTTTCGTACTTCTCGGGATGCGCCTGCGCATCGCGCAGCTCCTCCGCGCTGAACACGGTGAACTGGATGACACTGCCGCCGTTCTTATGAAACATCCGCACGAGCGACTTCATAACCTGAAGGCCCTTTTCGCCAGAGCATACCGAAGGATGCAGCATCATGTCAAGTGGATAGTCCCCAGGAAGCTTTGTCGCATCAGATGCGGCAAGCGTGCTTACAAGAGCCGTTGCGCCCTCGGTATCGACACCCATCGTTGGCGAAAGGTTCTTCGACATCTCATCTCCTGCCTTGCGTCCATCCGGCGTCGCCCCCGTCTTTTCTGCAAGGAAAATGTACTGCCGAGCACAGTGCCCGCTGGCAATGAACATGCCGCCTCGCGAATTGGGCTTGCCGTTCAACTGCGCCGCATATGTGTCAATCATCTCCGCGCCGAGTGCATTCGCCTCCGGGTCGTTGTTGCCCCACTTGCGCTTGGAGCGAAGCATGCGCAGCCGCAGCGCCTCATGACCTTCCCAGTTTTCCACCATCACGCCGCCGAGCTCGGCGAGCGACATCTCCTTCTTTTCGTACACGATTTCCTTCACGGCGAGAAGCGCGTCGACCGCAGTACCAAGGCCGACGGCGAGGATTGACGTGTTGTTGCCGCGCGGACAGCCGTTTGCGAAGCCGTCCCTGCGGGTCTTCAGCGCATGCTCCGTCGAAATCGTCATCAGATTCGCCGGGTTCACGTCCGGCAGGACCTTCTCGAACTCGAACGCAATCTCGCGAGATCGTCCAGTATTGTATGCAAGCCGCCGCAGATATTCGGCCTTGAAGGAACCAAAATCTCTCCATTCTCCGTTCCCTGTTCCCCGTTTCCCTTTCCCCGAACATTCCGCGAGCATCTTCTCGACGATCTTAAGGAAATTGACGTGGCTGCTGCCAGTGCCATTCGCGCCATCATGAAGCTGGGGCTCGTAGCAACCTGTCATCACCATCGTGCGGCAGTCCTCGTCGGAAGCGCCAAACCACTTTTTAAGGGCCTTTGCAGAAGGCTCTTCCCCTATAAAAGCTATGGATCGACGGCGCCGCGCCATGTCGAGCATCTTGTCCAAAGCCCAGTCGGGCGTGTTTGACGCAATCTTTACAAGAAACTTAGGAGTCGGAAGCGCACATTCGTCCATTACATCCAGAATGATCTTCGAGACGTGGTTGAACTCGCTTGTGCCGTCCTTGCGTGTGCCGCCCAGTCCAACAGGCTGATTCCAGTAGTTCGCGACAGAACCCCATTGCCAGAGAAAGTGCTTCAGCTGCTCGCGAAACTCCGTCTCGGTCGTGCGCCCTGCAGCAATGTCGGCGTCATAGTACGGCGTAAGAAACACATCCAGCTCGGTCAACGAGCGACACTGGAAGCTATCAAGGTGTTCCGACCAGAAGAAGTACAGCCAAACGAACATCATCATGTCGTAGGCGGTCTGCGGCGGACCGCCGCGCAAACGTTCGAGACAGGCGATTTCTTTTCCAAGGCGATCCACATCCCCGATTTTACATTCTCCATTCTCAATTCTGCATTTGTTCTTCTTCCCCTGCGCAATGAACCTGTCGAGCCCCGCGAGTACCGCATCCATCGCGATTTCAAGCCCGTCGTAGAACGGGTCGCCTTTCACGGCGTACCTGTCGAGCCTCGCTTTCATGCCGGGAAAGCCGAGCCTCAGTATGACGCGCCAGTCGGGAACGGAATGGTCGAAGTCCTGCCACATGTTCCATGTGCCGTCGCGATTACCGGCGCACCATTCCTTCGCAACCCAGTCTGGAAGCATCCGCGCATTTACCTCGCGGGAGCTGTCAACCTTCGCGAACTTGAATATCGGACGGTTGTTGCGATCCCACACGGCAATTGCAGGAAACCAGTCCAACGGCGAGACGTCGATTGACTGCTCCAACACCCCGGCGGCGAACAACTTCGCCTTGGTGACACGCCACGACTCACCGGACGATTTGCCATTGGCGACGATTTCGGCCAGTCTCCCGAATAGCTCCTGCTGACTTAGGCCTGTCGTCTTGTCCGTAACGTCCTGCCGGAACTTGCGGCGGATGTAGGTGTCGGAGTCCGTAATGTTCTCCACGTAGGGGTCCCACCACGTCATGTCAAGGTAGTCCTTCTGCTTTCGCTTCGTCTCGGCAAGCGCATTCCATCCCGCAATGGAAAATGAAAAGCCAACTACCGCCAATGTCTTCAGTGCGCTTTTCATCGATAGGTCTCCCTTAAATGAGTCACGGAGAACGCCTTGTGGAAAAACTCTGCCGTCGTTGCAGGGTCTTTCGGGCGGAAAGTCAATGTCTTGGGTTCGCCCGGCAGAAGCGTGAAGCTGTTGTCGTCGAACTCGCCCCTTGCGCCCTTTGCCTCCGCCCACGTGAAGAACGTCGGGCGGTCAGTTGAAAGCGTCACCTTGAATCCGTCGAACGCAACGTCGATCTTCGCGTTCTCGAGTTTAAGCCGCTTCCATCGCTGCGGGACGAGTTCATTGTCGTCATAATAGGCATTCCCGTTCTTGTCCTTGGCGACCAGCCTCAGTTTTGCAAAGCGTCCGTTGAGCTCCTCCTCGGAGCCAAGTTTTTTCGCATCGAACTCGGCAACCTTGGCGGACGAGCCTGCGGGGATGCCAACGTCCTCAACGCTCTTGCCAAGCATGTCGCCGCCAAATGTCCAAAGTTCCTGCGACACGGTTGCGTCCAGTGCGACAGTAAGGTCGTTGACGACCCACACTTCCCATTTCCCCGCGCATTCCTCTCCAGTCGAAAGGTTGGGTCGGCGATTTTCGTCCGGCAGGTCTTTGGGAACGGCGAACACGGTGACACCCTTGTAGAATCGCTTTGCGTGATAGTGAAGATGCTTCCACTTGCCGCCGTATTCAAGCGAACTCCACGAAGCAACCGGCCAGATGTCGTTTAGCTGCCAGTAGAGCGTCCCCATGCATCGCGGCCTCAGCCGCCGCCAGCCCTCGATGGCCGTCCTTATCGCCATAGCCTGCTGGACCTGCGAAAGATAGAGTATCGCCTCCACTCCCTCCGGGAACCGGAAATACCGCGACATCGTCTCGAGTATGCGGCGGTTTCCTCCAGGGTTCTTCTGGTGCCATTCGAAGTCCGGTGACGTTGGATTCAGGTCCTCCGGCTTCACAAAGCCAAGCGCAACCTCTGCAGACGAAAGGCTCTGGTATCCGAACTCGCTGCAGAAGCGTGGACGGTACCTGTAGTACTCCTCGAACGGGCCGTTTTCGTGCCACACGGCCCAGTTGTGCATGTCGCCCTCGGCGTCGCTCTTCCAGTTGTCGGCGAGGTTTCCCGGGCCGGCGCAGGGAGAACTTGGCCAAAACACCCTCGTAGGGTCGTACTTCGCCACTGCGGCGGCCTCGACCTCGTGACGTTTCTTCACGCAGCCAAGGTAATACGGCTTGTCGTCGCCCTTAGACTCCTTGTACCAGTTGACGGCGCTTACGCACTCGTTGTCGCCACACCACATTGCGATGGACGCATGGTCGCGAAGACGCCGCAGCTGATGCGCAAGTTCCTCGCCGACATTCGCCATAAACGCATCGTCTGCGGGATAGAGCGCACATGAAAACATGAAGTCATGCCACACGAGAAGTCCGAGTTCGTCGCAGATGTCGTAGAAGGCGTCGTGCTCGTACTGTCCGCCGCCCCAGACACGAATCATGTTCATGTTCGCCTCCGCCGCGCTCGTCAAAAGGTCGCGGTAGCGCGAATCGTCCTGCCGCGTCTCGAACGCGTCGCACGGAATCCAGTTCGCTCCCTTCATGAAGACCTCCCGCCCGTTCACGCGGAACGCCATGCGCGAGCCGGCCTTTCCGCCTGCGTCGTTGTCCCTGTCGTTCAAGACCTCTATCTTCCGCAGCCCGACCTTGCGGACGACCCTCTCGCCTCCTACGTCTATGGAATAAGTGTAGAGGTCTTGCGGCCCCTGTCCGCGCGGCCACCAAAGCGGCGGATTGTCTATCGGGAAATCGTACCTTAGCGTCTGCCGTCTTCCATCGATGTCGGTGACGTCGGCAAACACCGCGAGATCGCAATGCGAAAGGTCGTCGGAGAACATCTGCTCCGAATAGACGTAGTCCAGGCGGATGCCGTCGTCCGAAATCAGCTTCACCGGCCCGCAGAAGCCCGTCGTCATCTGGCAGAGCCCCCAGTCCCATCCGCCGTGGCATTGAACCGTCCTCACGAAATTCAGGAATCGCATGCGGCAGTCGTTGGCGTTGGAGAACTTGCGGCCATGGGCCCTGCCGATTTCCTCCGAGACGCGCTGGGTGGACTCAAACCTGCCGCATATCTCGTTGCGTCCGGGCCTCAAGACCTTAGTGACGTCGTAGTCCCAGCGCCTAAACCGGTTTTCCGTGCGGCCAAGTTCCACGCCGTTGACAGAGATCGTGCAAAAGACGTCCACGTCCTCAAGGCGCAGCGTCACACGCTTCGCCTTGAGGAATTCCGGCGAAAGCTCGAAAGTGCGCGAGAACGTCCACTCCTTCTCTCCCACCCACAGGTTCTTGAGCTCGTTGCGCCCGAAGTGCGGATCGGGTATGACACCTGCGGCGAAAAGTGCGGAATGCACGTCGCCCGGAACCTTCGCGGGATACACGACAGCCGGATCGTCCGAGCGCACAAGCGACCACGTCCCGCCGAGGTCGACCTCGCCAGCCCACGTCGTCGCCGC